>JAABUS010000090.1_pt1 | contig 208913 bp, 135 predicted proteins | sample 5560161 | NCBI WGS metagenome assembly JAABUS01 (sample SAMN10711885, study PRJNA513376) | rock metagenome | isolation source: Antarctica rocks | place: Antarctica: Victoria Land, Trio Nunatak nord | collected 2016-01-04 | reverse complement strand
GTTTTTAAATAAAAAAATTATTTTTTATTTTTTTTTTTTTTAGACGTTGTCTTTTCGTTATTTTTCCGCCTAAAGCTAGTAAAATACGTATTTAGTACCTCGACTCTTCTCGTACGGTCTCCCGCTTTACCGATACCGTATACCTTTTTTCTAGATAATATCTACGGATAAATTTATAGGAAAGATTTATAAAGCGGGCTCGTTTAGTAATTAAATAATAAATCTAAAATATCGCGCCGGGTATAAGGAAAATATTAAAATATATAATATTCGAAGAGAAGTCTTTATTAAAGCCGATAGTAAATTTTTAAAAACGAAATATAATTATTAAAACACACTAACTCGGTTAAAGATAATAATTACTCGATCGCTAAAAGAATGAAATTCGCTAGTTATAATAACGTAGATATTTTCTTTAACTTATATACGCCTAAATTAAATACTATAAACGGGATAACTAGTTACTAGAATAAAAAACATTATATTATTTATCTTTAAAGATTTCGCGGGCTATCGTTTTATTACTATTTTTAATTATTATAATCGTTACCCGTAAAGATCGAAGCTAACCTAGATAATTATATCGACTTCGTCTTTATTAATAAAGAGATCGAAATACTAGGGGAGAAACTTCGGGGTATTATATTAAAAGATAAAATTTAACTAACTCGGACTCGACGAGAGAAACTATATTAACGGAAATACTAACTCGTATCCGAGGAGTTTAGTAAATAATAGTAGACTTAATTACGTAAAATTACTTTATATACGGAGGATAAAGTACTTTAAATTATAAGTCTATTAAATTACTTTAACCGGATTCGCCGTTTAGATCCGTTATATAATTAGTTAATATTTTTACTCTTCTTTAACGTTCCCCTCCGTAGTATATAGGGTCGTAGCGTATTTTAAAATATAGTTATATTATATAAAGAGAATCCGCGGGTAATTTATCGTTTAAATTTATAATTTAAAAACGGTCGCTACTTTATACTCTAATATACGAGGGAAATAGATTAATTCGTCTACTTTTTTTTTCTAATTTCCTAAATATTTAATTATTATAAACTAGCTAACTAAACGCCCTTCGATTCTATAGTATTAATATTAACGATAAATAGAGATATATTTACTATTATTATAAAGACGACTTTAAAAGGAAATACGATTTTACCGAGCTCTACTTTTAATATAACGAATAAATTACTAATAGGGCCGGATAATTTAAATATTATTATATTATTTTATCGACCTCGAGATACTCCTAGTTTAATATAATTTACTTATCTTCCGCCGAACTTTTACTACTATTAGGTAGTATCTCTTCTATCTCTTCGATTTAAAACTTTTATTAATAAAACGTTTTTATTAATTCTTCGTTAAATAGAGCTAGAAAGAGTATTTATAAGAATATTTCTAGTATTTAAAAGATAGATATAACCGATCTATAGAAGTAGGTAAAAGTAAAGTAATTCTATATCCCGATTTATATTATATACTTTCTTTCGACTCGATTCAAGATCTTTAATATTACTATTAAGATATATACTATATTAAATATATTAAACTCGATCCGATTAAAAGGCGCCGCTTAATACGTTAATTATCTCTTAATATAAAGACTTTCCTCGGCGCGAGCGTTAAACTAGAGTACTATTATTTATAATCTCTTAAACGGGGAAAGTCCTTATAAATATATTAATAAAATAATAATTTCGTTAATACTCGAGATACTCGACTTTATCGTTCCTACGGGACTAGTAATACTAGAAGATAAAAATAATCTTAATTAAAGTTACTCTCTTCCTTTAATCGATTTAATATTAAATTAAGAAAAGCGAAGTTTATTAATAATATCTTACTTTCGATTATTAATTAAACTTTAAACGAGACTATACTCGGTAATATAACGCCGGCGTCGTTAATTAACTCTAACCTTCCTATATTAATCGACCCGAGACTATTTAACGAGTCCGACCCGTAGCCTATTATTCTTCCGTTATAATATATAATATTTACGCGTTTATCGGTAACTTGGGAAACCCCGATTTTTACGTATTTTATACCGAAATTATATAAAATACTAGAAATACGTATCTACTCATATCCCGTATTCTAAATATATTATATATCGATTAAATAGCGATATTTGTTAAGGCTCTCCGTTCAACACCTGAGTATAACGTCGATAGGACCTAGGTTAGTACTCGTGGAGAGGAGTATTAAGGATTAATAAATAGTAGGCTTCGTATTAATATAAAATAAAACTAGATAAATTTAATAAACTTAATTAATAGTTTAATAAACGTTTATATTTAGAATTTATAATTAAAAGTTTTAAGGGAAGTTAAATACGAAGCTCCTATCTACTAAGAAAGTACGTAGTTTATATAGTAGAAAGAAATTATACTATTTACTAGTTTACTCGCTTACTCCTACGTTAAATAAATAAACGGGTAAATATTTATTTATTTACTAGTCTATATATTATAGTAAATAGTAAATAGCTCTTTAATATATTAAATATACTAAATCTATTAAAGTCTTTAGCGAACTTTAATCGTAATATTATTTCTCCTTTCTAATTTCTTTATCCTTAAAAATAACCCTATATCTTCTTATTAAATAAACTAACGTAATAAATTATAGGAATAGGTTATTTCTAAAGGTCTTATAACTATAGTTATATATATATACTACGCGATATATTAAACCGAATATCGATTATCCTCGTTATTATCGAAGTATAGGGAGTATATTAAGACTAGAAGAAAATACGAGTTTTTAAAACCTATTATTAGTTTCTCCGGAATTAATAAGGCTTTAAAGCGCTTAGAACGTAAAGAAGAAAAAACTAAAATTATATAAAAGGTAGTTAATAAAATTATATCCGCGGCGAATAATATCGTTCGTTAAAAGAATACGAAGTTAAAGAGACTCCGTTAATAAAAGAAATTCCTAAAAAAGCGTAAATAAAAGATATTCGATAACGGTTTTATAAATATAAAAGAGTTAGAGCGCCTAGAAGAATTTAAAAAGTTCGGTAAAGTTAAATATATAGTAGCCTCGGTCCCGTATTTCGACGATTTTATATCCTTAAGATCCCTTTCGCTAGGGACCCTCGATTAGCTTTTTTATACCGTTATTCCCGGAATTTTTTTAGAAGTTCCCGATAATTAATTAAGTTTATTAATAACTCCTAAATATTCTCCGATTCGTCGTAATCTTTTTATTTAATAAAATAATTCTAACTTTCTTAGTTTAAAATATCCTCTACCTCGAACTCCGTTTCTTCTTTAATCTAGAAATAAAAGGTATTTTATAAAGGTATTTTAAAATCTACCGGCTCTAATCGAGAGACGTAGAATATTAAATATATTTTAGCGTCGGCTAGAAGATTTAATTTATAGTTAACTAATCCCTTATTATTCTTAATCGAAAATAATCCGACTTTAATATAGTCTAGTTTTTTACTTAGTTTCTTTTTTATTATATTTTTTATTAAGAGGTATATTTTATCCCCCTCTTTTAATTAAGGATACTCTTTTCGATACTTATTTACTATTAACCTAGTCCGAGTATTTTTTAATTTAATCTAGGTTTATATCTCTTTATATAACGCCTTTATATTAGTTATATAAACTAACGCCCTATACGCGTTAAGTCTCTATTTCGGCTTTAGGAACGTATTAAAATATTTATTATAATTCGCGAAGAATAGTATAAGTTTCGTCGTTTTAGACTATATATTATTAAATATTAATTAAGCTATAGGTAGAAGTCTTACCTAATCGTTTTATTTTTTATTTACGTAATATCGTAGATACGTCTCTATCGTTTAATTTATACGTTTAATTTATTTATTTATCTATAGATAATATACGGTTAATATTCGTAACTTAGTTCCGATAGTATTAATTAATGTCTTTTAATAGTTAGAGGTGAATTATTTATCTCGGTTAAATATAATCGACCTAGGAATTTTATAATCCTTAATAAATCGATCTAGTAGTACGAAAGTAATTTATTCGGCCTTATAAATTTCTTTAATCGGTATTATTATAGTATATTTATTAAGTTTATTATAGATTACTATTATTAAATTAAAGACCTCCGACGTAATTAGGTTCTTTAATTTTAATAATTTAATAATAAAATTCATTATAATATCGTCTTATAATATTTCCGGTACCGGGGCGAACTAGATTTAACCGTATTTAATATACTTTATAGACTTATTCTACTAGTATTTAATATATTCTTTAATATATCTCTCGACGTAAGATTTTAGTCCTAGTATATCGTATTCTTTATAAATAAATTCTATAGTTTTAGTAACTCTAGGGTATTCTTAAACTAGATTATTATAATAATTATAAATAATTTCCTTAAGATATCCTTTAGGAAGATAAGTCTTTTTATTATATTCTAATAATTTAACCTATAGTTACTAACTTTTTAATATAGTGGTTAAGGTATCGTTTTCGTATTCCTTCTAAATAATATTAATAATTCCGGGAATAAAGATATATAGAGTCGCTACTAGTTATTATACTAGGACTAGCGATCTATCCTACTACTAGGTAAAGACTAATTATATTATTATATTCTTATTTTTTATATAGTCTACTCGCCTATTAAATATATCGGTATAATTATTATTTTTTCCTAGGGTATAGAAGATCTTAAATTTATATTACTCTAATAATTCTAATTATCTAATTTATCTTCGATTTAATTATTTCGTTATTATAAAGTTAAGAAGATTCTTATAGTTTATAAAGATAGTAAGTTCTAAATAACTTTCTACGTATACCCGCTATTATTCTAATACGGATACTACTACTAGTAATTCCTTATCGTAAATATTATAGTTTTATTCTATTAATAATATTTTCCTAGAATAATATATAATAAGGTATTATTTATTATCTCTCTATTAAAGTATATAAGCGCTTATTATTAAATTTAAAGCGTCGGTCTTAATTCGAGCTAGTTCGTTACTTCGAAAAGAATATAATACCGGCGGTTTCTCGTAGGCCTCTTTAAGCGCCTCGAAAGATTATTATTATTCTTTCCCTTATTAGAAAGTAATATCTTTCTTTATAATATTTATTAATAATAAGACTTTCTTAGAGTAGTCCTTAATAAACCTTTTATTAAAGTTCGTAAATCCTAAGAAACTCTATATCGTCTTAATATTATATAATATAAGTTATTCCTTAATACTCCTAATTTTTTTAGGGTTTATATAAATACCTTTAGTATTAATTATAAATTTAAGGAATTCGATTAATTCTTTATAAAACTCGTACTTTTCTAGTTTAAAAAGAAGTCTAGTTAGTAATAAATAAATTAAGATATTTTATATATATTAAATATATTCTTCCTTATTAGTAGAGTAAATTAATATATTATCGAGGTATATAATTACCGTTATATCTAGGTATATTTATATAATATTATTAATTAGTACCTAGTAGGTTACTGGTGCGTTAATAAATCCGAAGGGTATTATTAAATATTTATAATAACTATATTTTATTTTAAAGGTAATCTTTTATTCCTCGCCTTTCTTTATTCGAATTAAATTATATATACCTCGAAGATCTAGTCGTATAAAGATTTTTATTATTATAAACCGATTTTATAGTTTATTAATATTTAGTAGAGGGTACCGATTCTTTACCGTAATATCGTTTAACTTTTAGTAATTTATATATAGTTATAGACTTTTATCCTTCTTCGCTACGAAAAGAATTAGGTAATTTATGAGTAATTTAGATTCTCGAATAAATTCTTTTTTAAAATTCTCGTCGATATACCCGCGAAGTACTTTAAATTCTTTTTTTAATAAAATATAAATAAGTTTAAATATTAGTATTTTATTAGGTTCGAGTTCGATTTTATAATCCTATAATTAATATTTAAATAATACTTTTATAATTATCTCTTCCTAAAAGAGGTATTTTTATTATTAATACTTTTTAGGGATATTAAGAGGTTCGTTTTTATTTTTAGAAATTTTAATTTATTCGCCCTATTAACCTCTTTAGTTAATATATATTAAATCGGATCCTTATATAAGGTTATTCTTATACAAAGATAAAGTATTACTAACTTCGACCGGGTTATAATTCGACTTCTTATTTATAATTATTCTTTATAGGCGTATAAGTATTATACTAGCGACGTCTTTAATATACGGAAATATAAATATTCCTCTCGTCTAATTTATTATTAGATTATATTTCTTTAACTAAGGTATTCCTAGAATAATATAATAAATAGTTATTCTTATTATATCGAAGGTAATTTCCTTATAGTAGTATTAAATAATAATTAGTAGTAGTAGGAATATCTCCTCGTTTACTTTTTTTATTAATAACTTTAACCCGTCGGCTAATTAAAATTTATATTATTTCTTTTTTTCTCGAGTTAGTAGGTTAGTTACTTAAATTATTATTCGAGATATAAAATTATTAGTTACTCCTGAATCTATTATTATAAAGACTTTATATCCGTTAACTTTTACCGGTATTCGTATATATATACCGTATTAAGTTGAGTATATATATTATTCTAGAGCTAGTATATTAATCTCTTTATATTTTCCTCTAATATAAGGGACTAGTCTTTTCCCGACGAAAATAGGAATCCGTAGTACTCTTTAGACTCGAAGTACCTCTTATAATCTTCGGTTAAATAATAGTATTATTCGTTTTAATTATAGTATTTCGTTTTCTTACTATATTCTTTTTAGTTTTATAATTATAATTATTATTCCTTATCGTGGCCTAGGAAGATTTAATTTTCCCTTTTCTTAATTAAATACTACGGGTAATTATTCTTTACGTAGCTATTCTATTAATTATAATTATATCCTAGTTTTATAATATACTTTCGCTCTCCTAAGCTATCGTAATAGTATTTATAATATTCGTTCGTATATACTAATTAATATATCTCCCCGTATTATGGGTAATAGTCGTTATAAATATAATTAATCCTAGTAATTTATCTTTTTTCCTTTTTTTTATCTTCGAGTTTCTCTTTTAATACGATAGACTAGGTTTTAAAATTATTAAAATAGTCTACTACCTAAAGCTATTCTTTAGAATTTATTATATTTTATTCTTATTTTTATCCTTCCTCTAAATCCTCTTTTAAAGTTTTATTATTATTATTATTTAATTTTTTAAATTCTCGAATTCTCTAGGCGATCTCTTTTTTAATTTTTCCTTACTTTTTAAGTAAATTATTAAGTATAGTATTATTTTATACTAGATTTTTAGGGGATTTAGTTACGTTATCCGGTATCTCCTTCTTAAATATATTTAATTATTATCGATTTATTATATTTTTCGAATAATAGTTCCTAGCGATATAGCCCGGCTTATTATAACTATAGTAATTTATTATTTTCTTACCCTTTTATTATTATTTACCCTTTTTCTAGAATCCTTTTATAGGTCCTTTTTTAGTGAAATCGAGCTTTATTAATATATAATTATACGGGTTAAGTTTCTTATAGCGGTAATAACTAGCCGAATTATATCCGTTATTATAAACTCTTAAATGTCTTTATCCGTTAACTCCTCCGTTATAACGTTTCTTTATTATATATTCGTATAGCTTATTATTAATTTTAATTATTTATTCTATAAGTATATCGAGGTCCTTTATAACGGCTTTTACTCGTATAAGTTCGTTTTTTATATTATCTTTTAGTCCTCTTCGATATATTATTATAAGAGTAGTATCGTCCTAGTCCGTAAATATTATATAATATTAAAACTATACCGAGTAATCGGACGTAGACCTTTATTATAATAAATATTAAATAATACGGACTACTATATTACTTTCGTTAGATAGTTTAAATATACGGCGAATTTCGGTTTTAAACCTAGAGAAGTTCTTTATCTAAAGTTTTATTAATACGTTATCGCTATTATTTACGTCTTTTATATAGCGCTTTAGAAATAATTTAATTTATTTCTAAATATTACCTCTTATATAGGTTATTATAAAGGTCGTTTATTTAATAGTTAATATAGTATTCTCGTTAAATACGAAGAATAGTTAAAGTTATAATAACTAGTCGTTAAACTTCTTACGCTCTTTATAGTAATAATCTAGTTAGGTAACTTTAATACGGTCCCTTTCTTCTATAATATTACGTTTTTTAATATCGTCTAAAGTATTTAAAATTAGGGTCTTTATTAATTCTAAAATATTTATCTTAAAGGTATTTAAAGTATTAAGGCTCTCCGTTTAATACCTAAATATAACGTTAATAAGACCTAGGTTAATACTCGTAGAGAGGAGTATTAAGAATTAATAAATAATAGGCTTTATATTAATATAAGATAAAACTAGATAAATTTAATAAATTTAATTAATAATTTAATAAACGTCTATATTCAGAATCTATAATTAAAAGTCTTAAGGGAAATTAAATACGAAGCTCCTATCTATTAGAAAAATACGTAGTCTATATAGTAGAAAGAAACTATACTATTTATTAGTTTACTCGTTTACTTTTACGTTAAATAAATAAACGGGTAAACACTCACTTACTTACTAGTCTATATATTATAGTAAATAGTGAGTAGCCCTTTGGCGTACCAAGTATACCAAGTCTACTAAGATCCTCAGCGAACCTTGATCGTAACAATATTATACCGATTTAGTAACTTTTTTTTTTGACTTTAACTTTTAAGAGTATCTAGACTAGGGCCCCTATATAGGAATATAAATATCTTACTAAATCTATTTTTAGCCTAGATTCCGAATTTTTAATTAGATTTTATCAGCGCTGCCCTATAGGGTTATAAAGTTATTTTTAGGATTAAGTTTAGCGCTCCCGCGCAGACCTTAACTCTAATTTAAAAATCTTGGCGCTAAGATTTACTAAGGCTATAAAATGCGTATTTTATACCGATTAAGTAGCGATTTTATAGAACTATTTTTCCGGACTTACTAATGTCCGTAGTAAGAGAGCTAGTAATATAAAATTATTTTTTAATAGTCTAGAGCCTAAAAGGTAGTTTACTAATTTATATAGAGCGGGATAAACGTTTATTATATATAAAATTATAAATAAACGAATTAAATATATTATATTAATAGAATACTCTCAAGCTTTATATCTATATATATAATATATATAGAAATCTCTCTATTCCGAAGGTAAGCTACTAGGCCCTAAAGTTATATAATATAGAGAAATATTTATCGGTAGTATAGAGCCACGCGGTATTAAATAGTACTAGATTTAAAAATAAAGGCCGATTCCTCTTTATCTCTCTTCTAGTTTATTTCGGAGAAGCTCCGTATTATCGCTATATATAAAATTCTCTTAAAAGATACCTTTACTAATCTCTTTACCTAATAGACGTAGGTTTAGATATATTTAAAATCTTTAAAGAAACTTTAAAGAGTAGGGATAAAACCCTCCTATATTTATAACTTCGCCTAGATCTTTATATAATAGTTTAAATTAAATATACTAAAGATCTCCTCTTTTCTTAATTAATAATATAAAATTAATTATATTATTAAATATCGACGTACCCGATATTTTAAGTTTTAGTATCTTTACTATAATATAATCTATCTTTTATATATTATATTTATTATCTCGAATTAATTTAGTATAGAATCTCTTAATATAGTTAAGGTAATAGAATATTTCCTACGATTTAATAATTTAATAAATATATAATATATAATAAGGGCTAGCCTACTTTATTATATTTCGAATTAATTATAATCTTTATTACGCCGAATTATATTCCGTCCGGCTATAGGCCTAGGAAAGATAATAAAATATCGAAAACTACTATATAATCTTCTTTTTAAAATAGCCTCTTTAACTCCTATTATTTATTCTCTATTAAATATACTTATTATCGAGCCGCTATAAAGAGATTAAGGTAATATTAACGGATTTTATAATATATTTTATCGTCGGTAGGTTTCTTTTTATTAAATAATTATTTAATTAAATAAATTCTTAGATCGTCGCTTTAAATTTAAAGGTATAAATAAAAGATATTCTATTTAGTTAAAGATTAGTCGATTATACCGGCTAGGTATAAATCTACGGTTTATTAAAATTAGGGAAGGGTTATCTCCCTCCCTATTTAAACCCGATATTAATTATAAAGATATTCGAGCCGAAATCCCGAAGGAAGTTATAGTTTAGATTATTCGGTCTACGCGTTATTAAATAAAATAATAAAAAAGATCCTAGTAGAGTAAATAATAAAGTATAATTATTCGCGGTCGATTATACTTAGTATATAATACTAGTTATTTTATTAAAAATAACCTTCCCTTTCGAAAATCGATATTAAATTCTTTATATTAAATTTATCGGGTATATCGGGTTCGCTCTTCGAGAAATCTAAATACTCGAGCCTAATTTATACCGAGTCTTTATATTTAATCTACTTCTCTCGCTCTAAATTTTCTTTTTAATTTTATACTCGGGTACGTTATATTACGAGAGTATCGTTAAATAATTTATATTACTACCTTCGTTTATAGGAGCGAAGGTTTAATAGTAAAGGATTATTAATAAAATTTTATAACTAGGCCTATAAAGGATCGAACTAGCTAGGAATTAAGGTAACTAATATCTTTTAAGAGATAAATATACCGCCGTAATTAACGATTAAAGATACTAGAAGTAGATATTATTTTAATTACTAAATAACTTTATACTACTCTATTAATAGAAAAGTATATCTAACGATCTTCCGTCGTATTTTAAATAATTTCTCTATACCCTTCTTTATATATTTTCCGTCTCTATATTTAATAGCCTTCCTATTTATTCTTCGTTAATTATTAATAATACTCCGTTACACGACGTCTAGAATAATTTCTTACTCTATTAAATAGTATATATAAATTAATTTAAAAGATCCTTAAGCCTATCTACTCGTTTCGAATTATATATTATTAACTAGTAGTAATCCCTTACTATCTAGAAATATTTAAAACTCGTTAAATATTTATAATAATACCGTTATTAAATTAAAAAGAAATAGAATATACCTTAATAAAGAAGGCGATAAACGTACTACTAGTTCCGCGGACCGAAAATATTTAACTTCTAAATAACCTAGCGTTAAATAAGATACTAGAAAAGCGGAGTTATCTCCGCCGAATAGACTTTATTCTTCTAGTTAACTTATTCCTATTAATAGAACGTCTAGGAAAGACGGCGCTACTAGGAAATTAAATAGAAAAATATTTTTTAAAATAAAAAAAGAATCTCTTTAACGGTCGTATAACGAAGGTTATAACTTTAGAGTTAATAGGCTTATTACTATAGCGAAGAAGAAACGCCTAGATTCTAAAATAATAAAAGATTATTTAATTTCGAAAATAATCGCGGTATAAAAGTTTTTAAATTTAGGTAGGAATACTAGTCTCTTTATACTCCTTCGGGTCTAAAGGGAGTATTTCGTTAAATATATAAATATTTACGATTTCGGAGCCGAACTTTACGTTATTTTTAAATATATATTAATTTCTTTAGTTTAAATCGTCGCGGTACCCGTTTACCCTAAAGAGATTTACGTAGTAATAATAGTCGGTTAAATAAAATTCTAATCTATTTTATTTAAACACCGGTATTAAGGAGTTTAGGTATTAAATAATATTAAATTCCTTAAATCTAAAAACCTAGTTTATAGTAATATTATTTATTTATTTATTCTTTTAAACGATAATAATAAGATTAAAATTAATATATAAGAGCGTTATATAATTATATCGAAAGAAATTAAAAGGGGGTATCCGGACGTCTAGGTTATTAAAAATATTATAATATAATTACTAGAAAAGTATAAAGGGGGCGAAGCGAACGATTTATATTATTAATCTTCTACGGTTAAAGAGTTTTTATCGAAGATTATATCTATTTCCGTAGAAGAGTTTTTATAAATTAATAGATTTAGCCCTCTTTAGATAATAATAACCCTAACTTTTAAAATATACTTTTCTTTATAATTAAAAGAAGGATAATCTCGGTTTATTAATATTAATTACCTAAGTCTTATCGCGTAGATTTTATATCGTAGAGTAATAAGTTATATTATTCCTATTTCTAGTATAGTTTATAAACTTCCTATACGACTCTATACTTTATATCCTATCTACGATTTACTAGGCTATATTACGTATAGGTATTAGTTATAAACCGAAATACTACTAAATTTATAACGTAAATAAGTTATTATCCTAAATATAGCCTAGAGTCTATCTTTCCGGAAATTATAATAGTAATTATAAATACTATAGTACTTTATTCCGTAGTTAGTTCTAGATACTTCGTAGTTAATTTTAGATATTATAGAGTTATTTTCTAACCCCGCTCCCTTCTTTTAACTAAATTTAGATTTAAGTTCCTCGCTATATCTAATATCTCCTAGTACCCTTTAGTATTTAGTTAACTTTTATTACTTTATCTCTTCTTTATATCTTTCGCGCTAATTTTCCTTATATATTTTTATTATATTACTAGTTTATTATAGAAATTACTTAAATCTATATTATCGTCGTAGGCGGTGTCTTCCTTCTTTTAATATTTATAAAAGGTTTTTTATTTATCTAGTAAATTCTCTAATTACTTAATATTATTATATCTAGGTATCTTACTTATTTATTAATTATACGACGTTACCGTTTTTTAGGGTCGTAGAGTCCCGCCGATATTCTACTTTAGTTTTTATATATTTTATTTAATATCTTTTATATTACCTTTCGCGTAATTTCCTTCGACGAAGCGGGAGATAGAGTAAAAACTCTTTCGATAATTAATATAGCGCCGCTTTTCTTTAGTTTTTACCTAAGTTTCTTAACCGATTTATTAGGTCTATTATTATCTAACTATTAACGGATTTATTACTCCGTAGGGATAATATCTTTCGTACTCGTCGCGCTATATATATTCGCCGCTATTTATTATAACTTTATATACTCTTTACGCGTATATAGGAACCTTTATTTATTTATTATAAATTATATAATTACTTTCGCCGATATTTTATTTATAAATTAATAGGGTATATCTACTTTTAGTTTCTTAATAGTACTTTTATTATATTTTATCTATAAACTTTTATACGAATTCTTCCTCCGTAGTCATTAAGCGTTAGTATTCTTAATCGGGTATATACTCTAGCGCTATCTAAATTCTAAATTATTCGTTAACTAAATTTATCTTTATATTTCGGCTAGGATCTTCGGCTTTATATCCGTAATTTAGCTCTTTACTACTTTCTATCGGAATAGTATATTTCGGGGATATTTTCTACGAGTAGTAGTTACTAAAGCTAGCGGCGGCTTTAAAATAAACCTTACTATTTATAGTAAATTAAAGATTAACCTAAGATAGTATATTAATTTATAAATACTATCGGTTAACTTTTAGTCTTTTTTATAAAGTTATTCGTTTATAGTAATATCTTACGAGGAAGGCGAGTAGATAAATCTAGATTTATTAATCGACTTTTAAAAAGAATTTACCTCTAAATTTTAACGACTAGCTAGGTACGAAGGCGGATCTAATTAAAGCGATTTCCGTCTAGTATTATTTACTAGTCCGTATAGGGCTAGCGCTCCTCTAGGGGAATTTAAAAGAGTTTTTATAATTATTTCGAGATTTAAAATAATCGCCTAATTACTATATCTACGATAATTAATCCGAGGCTATAACGACTTTACTACCTATATACGGCGAGTTTACTTAATCTAGTAATTAGAAAATATCGGTAAATATATAGGTCGTTATTAATAGAATAGCCGCTAACGATAATAGAGGATAAAGTACCGGTATAAAAGATTTTAAATTAAGTCTTAAAGAACGACGTACTAGATAATAGTTATATATATAAAATATAAATTTTATCTCGAGATTAATATTATTAACTCGTCTAGATTTTATATATTTCTATCTACTACGTGTCCGAACGTAATAAATATAACTCTTTAAACGAAGGTTAAAACCGGCGAGTCTCTATTTATAAAGAGACGATAAATCTAGATAATATTTTACGAGCGGAAATATTAAGAGATTATAAATCGAATAAATTAACCGCGATATTTATAATATTAGAAAAGGGAGGAGAAAATTAGGATAAAAATATATTTATAAACGGAGTTCCTAGGTCTAGTAAAATAAAGTTAGTATTTATAAAAAAAATACTAAACGGGTTAAAGAAAAGGAAGAAGGGTAGTAAAATATTTATTATAAATAAAACTCTTTACCCGGTCGACTATAATAATTTACTAATAAATACCGAAGTATCTAGATCTTAGGAAATTCGAGATAATTTACGAAAACTTATACGAGGCTATTTAGATAACGGATTAATTTCATTAGAAATAAATTATTAATTAAATAAATAATACGCGAGTATTAATATCGTTTAGATAAAATCGAAGTATTCTACCTAACTACGAAAGACTACCCCTCTAGATATCCTCTACGATTACTAGTATTACTAAGGGTTTTAGTTTCGTATACTTTTAAAAAACCTTCGTTACCGCTTTACTATCGATTATTTAAACGTAGAAAGCGAATCTAGTTAAACCCGATACTTTAGGAATTTCTATATCCGATAATCTCGCGTCGAATATTATATAATAGGCGATTAGTAAATAGGTCTAAATACCGCGTAAAGATAAAAAATAACCGGAAAAATATAGAAGATTCCGAGAAAAATAGTATATTAAACGACGCTCGTTTAAACTCCGTTTACTCGACTAGGTTCGGACTTTTAAAATAGTATTTTAGTTATTAATACTTTGTTTCTATAAAGAATATACTCCCCTCTATAGGATCTCCTCTTTACTCTACTCTAGTAGATAATTATTTACTCTTATTAATCTACTCCGCCCGTATATAATTACGATATTGAGTTAATAATAGAATATAGAAAGAATAGGGCCTAAGATCTATTATACGATAAAAGTTCTATAAAATTTATCGGTAACTTGGGAAACCCCGATTTCTGCGTATTTTATACCGAAAATACGCAAAATACTAGAAATGCGTATCTGCTCATGTCCCGCATTCTAAGTATATTATGCACCGAAAATACAGCTATTCTGTACCGATTCTGTAACTTTTTTTTTTTTTTTTTGGACTTTGACTTTTAATAGTATCTAGACTAGGGCCCCTATATAGTAATATAAATATTTGACTAAATCTATTTTTAGCCTAGATTCCGAATTTTTAATTAGATTTTTATTAGCGTTGCCCTATAGGGCTATAAAGTTACTTTCAGGATTAAGTTTAGCTCTCCCGCGTAGACCTTAACTCTAACTTTAAAATCTTGGCGCCAAGACTTGCCAAGGCTGCAGAATGCGCATTCTGCACCGATTAAGTAGCGATTAAACAAGTCTATTTTTCCGGACTTACCGATATTAAATACGTTACTAGGAAGATAGGAAATTTAAATAAATCTCTCTTAATTCATTTTAATAAACTAGATAAAAAAGTTATAATAAAGTCTTATTTATATCTTTAAAGATTATAGTATAATAAGAGGGAACCCGGTCTAAGCGCGTCGGTATAGAATTTAGAAGCGGCCGATATATTTACGAAGTTACGTATAAATTCGTATTTATAACTTCCGCCCTACCGCGAGGCCTCGGGTATTAACGCTCGAGTTTTATTTCGTATCGTACTTCCGCGGCGAGTCTAATCTTATTTATAACTATATTTTATTACTAGTTATATACGAGCTTTTCTATTTAAATATATATATTCTATATTCCGAGTACGCCGTTACTACCCTATCCGCTAACTATTTAATTAAGGATCTTGGAGTAGTTCTCTCGCTATCGCTCGGTCCTCTAGTATCTACTATAGTATTCTTCTTATAAAGTTAAGAAAGAGTCTCTTATTATCGCTAGTTAATAATATTAAATAACTCTCGAGGGTAGAAACGTTTAAAGCCTTTTTATTACTCTATAATAATTTCCCTTACGTTTAAAGTTAGTAAGGATTAAATTCCGCGAAAAAATCGCGGATAAAAGAGGTTTCGTACCTTTTATAGTAAAATAATAAATTACTTTTTCTCCTCGTTTAAAGAGCTCCGTTAAGGGAGGGCTAAAAAAAGATATTATTTTAAATAAATATACCTCTAGACTATAAGCGCTTTTAATAGGATCGAATATATTAAAGAGTATTTTATTCTTAACTAGATCCTAAAGCTTTTAAGGTATCTACGTTAATTTTATTATATAAAATTATAGAGGCGCCGACGGAATATTTATTATAACTCTAAAATTCTATATATCGATACTATAAGTCTAATTAGTTTATAAAATTACTTCGAGAGCTTAAAAGAGATTAATTTAAATAGAGTAATTATAGAGTTAAAGAATATTACCCCGTATAATTAAATTAAAATCTATAATTTTTCATGACCCGAGAGGATTTTAAAGGTCCCTAAAATTTCGAGAGGGATAAATAACTCTATTACTCTCTATTTTTCGAGGGGTAGATTCTTTAACCTCGTTATTAATTAAATTTTTAATTACCGCCTAATATTTAATATTAAATAGAATATTATTAAGTTTTAAATTTATAATAGTTAAATTAATTTCGTTTTATAAACTAGACTTATTACCGACTAGTTACGTATTTATATAAATAATACGATATTTAATATAAAGATAATCGAGCCCGGTAAATAATATTATTAGTAATAACTTTAGAAAGTAACTTAGTATTCGGCCGTTCGATAAATATCTTTAAAATCTTAAAATAGACTCCCTTATAAGTATATAAACTAAACCTATATATATTAAATCTAGTCTAGTTACTTCGAACGAGTTTAGTATCGTTCTTAGGTATCGTAAATCTTTATTATTAAAATCCGTTATAGTAATATAGCGCGATATCTCTAGTTTAGTACTAGTAGCGGATTTCTCGATAAGACCGTTAATAAGAATCTTTAGAGTTACGAAGGGGTTTATTTACTACTACTATTTTATTTAAAAGTTAATAGAAGTAAAAAGTATTTAGATTTAATATTTATTAATATATATATTTAAATATCCCGCGCTAACTATATTATAGAGCTAGCGCCGTATCCTAGCTTCGCGATAATTAGATATTTATCGTTAAAGGTCTCTCTTAAATAAACTAGATAATAATACTACGGGTAATATCGAGGGAGGGTTTATTCTTTAATAAAATCTTCTATATTTAATATCGCTAAGGTTTTTATAGGAAATAACCGGGGTTTAAATCTAGGTCCCTAGAGACTATATATTAACCTCGTAATAAGAGTTATAAAAGTAGTCTTTATTAAATAATTAATAAAGCGTAAATAATTAAGTATAAAATATCGCGATCATTTTACTAAAGTTATTTTCGTATATTAAACGACGAACCTAATTTAAAGTAAAGTCTAGGAAGAGGGTATATAAAAGATAATAACTCTCTACCTCTTCGACTAAATTTAAATAACGAGGGTAATATAGAGAGATAATCGCTATTAAGCGTAGGCTTTAGTCCTATTATTTAAAAGTATAATAAATCTTAGCGGTTTATAAACGAATTAGGTTTTTAATTTAAGAGTTCTAGAGTCCCCCTAATTTATATAATAAACTATCGGTACGGGGTAGGCGTTAGTTTCTTTTCTTTTCTTTCTCTAAAATTTCTTAATATATCTTATAAAGAGCCTAATAGTCTACTCGTATTATATTAAATTATTATTATTACTACTTTATACTTCGTTTAATTTATTAATATTTATAGTTTTAACGCCTCCCGTAGATATATTTATACTAGTAACTCGACACGAATACTTTATATTTAAACTAGTTACGGCTAGATAACGAGATTAAGATAATATAAAGATTTATAAAATAATATATCCGTTCTTTTTAAAAATTAGATACTATTATTAAATTCTTATAGTTAATTAATATTTATAAACGAGTAAAGGCGGCTAAGCTCTCACTAAAAGCGTATATTAAAGAAGTATTCAATATTACTATTATTATTTAAAGGGAAAACTTCCTATTTTCTTTTCAACAATTAACCGAAAACTTTTAGAAATCTACGATAGAATCCTACTATCGATATTCGCTAGATTAAGCCTTAAGGAGTTATAAATACTTTAATTAAATACTATATCTCGAGCCTTCTTAACGTCCGTTAAAGTATTTTTTAAATTCGTTTAAGATAGTATAAATAAAGAAATAAAATAGGAAGAAATAAATTATAAAGTTATCGAGAATAACTTAAAGCTCCTAAAGACTTTTATATAACTTTATTTTCGGTCCTCTATATTAATTAAGAGATTAAAATATAATTAACCTCCCCTACGAAAGTGTAGATATAATAATTATTTTAGTAAAAGTTAGTTATATTTTATAGTTTCAAGATAGACTACTTTTAATATACTAGCGGTATATAATATAAGAATATTTTATTACTTAAACTATACTAGACTTCGATATAAATATAAATAAATAGTATTTATAAATTATTTAATATAGAGTACGATAGAAGGTAAAGAGTATTTAGGGATATATAACGAATTAAATAATAAAGTTATTATTCCGGATTATAAATCTCCTACTAAATTTATCGCTTTAAATAAAAACGATACGCGGATTTTAGGGGCCTCTAGAAGTTAATACTACGCCTCGTAATATAGATTACTTTAAGTATAGACTACTACTAATAGTATAGACTACTTTGAGTATACGCTACGACTAGTAGTATAGACTACGCCTCGAGGTATAGACTACTTTAGGTATACGCTACAATTAATAATATAAACTACTTTAAATATACGCTACGACTAATAATATAAACTATTTTAAATATACGCCACGACTAATAATATAAACTACTTTAAATATATATTATAACTAGTAGTATAAACTACGCCTCGAGGTATAGACTACTTTAGGTATATACTACGTTCTTTATAACACGGAAGTTATTTTACTTTATTATAAGAGTTAGTAACTATTTAAATAAATAATAAACTAATTTTTAAACTAAAAACTAGAAATAGGAGCTAAGAATAGGATTTAGGAGTTAGAAAGACTAAGGATCTAGAAATAGGTAGGGGAGCTAGAAGTAGAGTAAAGAAGTTAAAATTAATCGAGGAGCTAGAAATAGATAGGGAGGTCGATATTATTACTAACTAGTAATCTTTATCCGCGCGCACGATTATTTAATTATTAACTTTTATTCGGTATTATCCCGATAGTATTCCCGAATACTTTATATTTATCCGGGTTAAAAGTATATATCTATTATAATTTAACCCTAGGCTCTATAAGAATCAAGGATATTAAAAATCCGCGATATATTATTAAAAGAGCTGAATTTTACGGAGTATATATAAATATAAATAAATTAAATATTATATAATATATTAATTTTCGAGGAAAGTAGTCGGATATTAAATTATATCGCGTCTAGAGGTAAATAGAGAAGGCGTCTAAAATATATATTATTAACGAAGAGTAATATACGGAATTTAAATAACCTAAACCTATATTTAACTAATTCGATAACTATCTTTATTATTTATATAACTAGATTTATTAAATTTTCTTAGGGGCCGCTTATCGTCCGAGTTAATAAATTTATATCGTTTTAGTCTTTCTCTATAACTCGGTAACTTCTTATCTATCTACTTCCTCGCTTTCTCGGTATTCTTATATATAGAGTATTCGAAATACTAAGGGGTATTAGACCGGGCGTCTATAAATAAAACGAAGTTAACGCGTTAATAACTATAGTTTTATAGGTTATATATCTATTTACCGGTACTAGATATATAGAATAAGATATTATAATAAAGCTCTTTTCGATTTAAACTCCTTAAAAGCTAGATATCTACGTATTTTATAATAAACTATTCGACGTATTTACGAATTCTACGCTCTTTATTTTAGGGGAATAACCGTCGAGAGATATTCTTTAGAAATCTTTCTATTTTATCTAGATTTCTAATTAATATATTTAGTAAAAACTTTTAGAGCCTTTTATACTCTTCCTCGGGATATATTTTAATTAGTAATATTATTTATCTTTTAAACCCGACCGGGGTAAGGCCTAGAATATTTAATCTCTAATTATTTCGTTTTTAAACGAGGTAGTACTAATATTTAAAGTCTCTATATATTCGGGAAATTAACGAGTATATATCGAAAATAACTAGGTATTATATTAGTAGTATAGTATATTTCACGTTATATAGGAACGTACTCGACTAGAGATATATTTCGTTTTCTAGTTTAATAATAGTATTTTATTATCTTTACCGGTATAATAATAATACTATAACGGGGTTCGTAGTCTTCGATTTATAATATATTATTAATTATAGTTTATTAATATATCTCTTAAGAATCTAGATATATAATATATATTACTAATCCCCGTAAAAGCTAGTTAAGCCTAATTATAGGTTAATTATCTTTATCGAATAGAGATCTCTATATCTTTTCTAATATAGTTATCTCCTCGCTCGTCGAAAGCCTCGAAGTAAATCTCGGTATACTAGAGTATTTATCGTTTAATTCGCTCGTTAAGTTTTAAGATAAAGGAGATATATTAAACGGTCTTAAAAGAGCTAAAATATACTTTCGCTAACTTTCTAGCCTATACGGCGAATTTATTAAAAGATTCTAGGTCGAGATATAATTAAAGAAGTAATTATATTCTTAAGACGGAGGGGAGGAGTATATTTAATATAATATATTAAATAAAGTCGCTAAGATAATTAATAAGTAAAAATAGGATAATTTATTATATAATAAAAGAAAGTAGAAGAGGGGGGAGAAACGGTTTTAAAAGAGTACTAAGTCTATATTTTCGAATACTCCGCCTAATTAGAGCTATAGTTAAGTATTATAAATATTATAGTTATCTCTCTATAGGAGATACTAATAACTAGGCCGAAAAATAATATCCACTTTCGTGGATATAAGAAGAAATAGGGCGTAGCTAAATTTTCCTAATTTTATTAAAACTAGAGTAGATTTTTATTTACGAGTTTCTAGATTATAACTACTCGACTAATTATACCTTAAAGTCTTAATACCTATAGTATTAATTACTTAACTCTAAATACTCTTTTCTTTATTTTTAAATAACGTCTTTACGACCTACTAGAGTTACGCTATTATTAATACTACCGCGAGGCCTAGCTCTCGCGCTCTAAACTCGGCCCCCTTAATATTAACCGATTCTAATCGTTAGTAAAAAGGAATCTCTTAATTAAATTCTCCCTTTTCCCCGTTAAACGGTAGTATAATTAGTAGTATTATATTATTTATATTTAGTTTTAGAAAACGATTAATAGTTTTCTCTCTCGTTTACTAGGATATTTAATAGTTAATAACGTTATTAAATAAAGTCGAAAAGGCTTTTCCTTCACGTCGCTCGTTATATATAAATCGATTTACTACGCGCGTAAACTTTATTTATAGTCGCTGTAGCCTTAAAAAAACATCGAATCTCGTCGTTTATATTAAGGATAAATAGAACGAACTCTTATATAATAGTTACTACGGTAATATCCTATCTACTTTAGAGAAGTAAAGCGAAGTATAAAAATAATTATACTAGGGTTTAGTTAGGAAAATTATATATTAAAATAATTATATTAAAATACTTTAGAGTTTGGACCTATTTATATCCTTATTAATATTATTTATATATCTTCGCTTCTTCCGATATAGCGGTATTTATTACTAGTATAGTCGAGGTTTCTTAACCGAAATATATCGGCCTTTCTTATTAAGGGCCTATCTTTTTAACTTATAGTCCACGATAGTTATATACGACTTATATAAACGATTTAGACTTTTATAATAAACTGTACTAAACGGAGTATTAAGATATTACTAGTCGATAAACTATTATATTATCTACGGAAAAGTATTAATCTTCTATCGAGGCTACGCTTCGGATTAGCGTGGGGTAGGGTAGAGATCGAGGTATAATCCCTACCCTAACTTGGTGTAGGGATTTATTAGCGTAGAGCCTAAAGTAGGGTAGGGTAGGGTAGGGATTTATTAAAGAATCCCTATTACGCCAAAACGGATTTCTAATAATTATTATAATAACCGTTTTAGTAATAGAGTTATAGAATAGAAATAAAAGAATATTCTATTCTTCGACAATGATAAAAGTTATTAAGAGATAAAATAATACGAAAGTTATACCTACTGTTTACTCCCTTCCTTATTATACCCTACTCTTATTAGGTATTACGATATTAAGTACTAAAAATATTAATATTAATTTATATCTCTTTATAGAATGAATTTACAGCCCCTAATTATCTACGTTAATTAAATATCTTTATTTTAGATAGTTATACGCTTAGCGTAGATTACGTAGAGGTTAGTATCTTATATTATTAATATAAATAGCGAAAGATTAAGATAAAATTTACTCTTAAATAATATTACTAATATCGCTTTAACTATTTTTTATATAATTATAATTATAGATAATTACTAGCGTATACCTAACGACTCCGACGTGGCCGAGAATATTATTTTATATATAAGTCGTTAGAAAGGGAGTTTAGGAATAAGTAATTCGGTAGTTTTTTAATAACACTTGATTTCGCGTAGAGCGACGGCTAAATTATTTAGATTAATCTTAGTTATTATAATAATTATTAGAATTTAATTTACTACCCTTCTTTTATATTTTATATTTACGTATTTATTTAGTTATACTACGTAGAGTTAAGGTACTAGGAATAGTTTTCCTCGCTTTAATTATTAATAATTTTCTAGGGGCCTTTCCCCCCGTAGCGTTTTTAACTTTAAATATAAGTCTAGTTCTACCTCTATTAATACGCGCTATATTTAATTATTTAAGAAGCGGTGTTTTAGTTAATTAAGAAACAGTATTTATAATAATTTAAAACGACGAAGAAACTAGTAACGATAGTAAAACTAGTAATAATAGTGATAATTACGAGGTTATAGTTACTAGTATCGATAATTATTATTTTATAAACGATAGAATTTACCTAAATTATATAAAAGTATAATTATTATTATCCGATTTATTTATTTTATAGACGATAGAATTTACCTAAATTATATAAAAGTATAATTATTATTATCCGATTTATTTATTCTATTTAAGATATTTATTTATTCTACCTTAATAAACTTAGAATATTACGAACTAGGTATAATTTAATCTAGCGTAAAAAATAAGATACTCGGGTACTTTATTAACTATTATTATAGATTAATTATAATAATCTTTCTAATAGTTGTATAATTAAATAAGATTTTTAATAGGTTTTAGGGTCTACGCTAAATACGGGAGTAAGTACTCTTTTAAATATAGCGTCTTACTTCCCGTAATTAAATCCTTAACACTAACGAAGTCTTCGGCGATTTTTTCTTTACTTTTATTATTTAATTTATAGTCAATAACTATTTCGTAAAGTATATCTTAATTTTCTTTAATATTTATTATTTAATAGTTAAAGCGCGTTATTCTCGCCGCTAGTTTATATTAACTTTATATATATTAAGAAATTAGAATTCTTATTATACCGAAACGAATTAATTCTTTCGTAGATTAACCGCGTAGTAAATCTATTCGGTAATAGATTATTAGAAAGATATTTATAATTCCCGTTTCTTAATTAAAAAAGACCCCGAGATTAAAGCCGAGTAGATACTATATAACTTAACGAATTTCCTATATAATACGGAAATCATTATTAGATAGTATAAATTTAGTACTAATAATAATAATAATATCGATAGTCTAGTTATTATACTTTATTGGTTATAAGGACGGCCGAAGGGACCCTAAAGACCTAAGAAATAATTAGGGGAGTACTCGACTAATATATTAATAATAAAGATAAAGGCTCGTCTTATTTAAACCTTATTATTCGAAAAGTAATATATAGACTATTAAAGAAATAATATAACTACGGTATTAATAATATAGAAGAAACTCCGTGTTATTAAAGAGTTCTAAGAAGTATTAAAGGCCTACTAGGTTACTACTTTAACTTAAACGAAATAAGAGATCCTTTTAAAAAGATATAATCTAGGTTATCTATTATTCTAATAATTATTATAATTATTATTTTCCGATTAGAACTACCTAAACTAATAATATTATATATTTCGTAAAGAAAACTAGTATAACCTTACGAGGTTAAGATATATTAATTTAAGATAATAATAATATTATATAGGAGGATTTAAGCGAGTTAGAGGTATACTAAAATAATATTTAGGTTCTAACTATTAAGGGATTATATTAATAATAGTTTATTCTAAACCTAATTTAAACCGTATTTTAATAAATCGTAGATAAGGAGACCGAAGGGCTATTATTAATTATTAATTAATATATATTAATCTAGGAAGCCTAGAAAAGGGTGGATATAATAATATATATTATTAAAATTAACGAATTCCGCTTTAAGCGGGCTATATAGTATAAGCCTATTTAAAATCTACTTCGTAAAATTAATTATCTTAAGCGTTACGATCTAAGGATATATAAATATATTATTTTCGCTTAATATAATTACCTTAATTAAAATACGGTATAGATTTTTAATAATTATTCTAATAATTAGGCTAGTTAATTATTATTAGGGTTTACTAATTTTATAGATAAAACCGCACTAGTATTTTACGAAGGAAGAGATCGTTATATAACGGAATATAACTTCCTACTTTTAAGTAGAGGAGGAGGACGAGTAGATTTCTTTACCGGGATTTATTTAGTAGTAGGAGGGGTATAATTTAGTTTATTACAATTAAATCCCGGATAAAGACTTTAGAAATATTAAAGAGGCGTTTATTTTAGTTTTTAAAGAGTTTAATATAAAGTTACCTCCTAATTAAAAGCGTATTACGCCGTCGTTAATATATTTATATATATTCGACGAGGAGCTATCGAATTTCCTAGCGCCTGATTTCTAACTTTTTAATATAATTATATACTTCGATATTAACTAGTCTCCCTTCGTAATTATTAGAATAATTATTATAAATATACTTATTATTAGATATAAATGAATTAAAATATATTCTTATATCTAAAATCGCGTAGAAACTTAAAATCCTTCGGAAGTATCGTTATATATTTATAATAGTAAACTACTAGCTAAAGAACTAGATAATATTAATAATAATTTATAAAATAATATACTATAATCTTACGTTTAAATTTTAATATTAAATAAACTTCTACCGCCTCTTAAAGAGTAGTTATTATAACGGATTAAATACGTCTAGAAAACCCGATATTTATATAAAGCTCTTTAACTACTCGATGGAAGGTAAATTTCGGAAGTAAGAGTTCGGTCGATTTCTAGTACTTCTTAATTTACCTTAAAGTTATTACTATTTTTTATTAATTAAAGGCTTCGACTTATTATTAATTAAAAAATAACTTATTACTACGCTTAAATTTACGATGTTTAGGATTTTTTAAAATTAGGTCCTAGGTATTAAGTACCTTCCTAGGCGCCTTTTAAATCTTTATTCTTTAAGGTATTTTTATTCTTTTCGATAATAAACCTTCTAAAAGATAATAATATATATAGGATTACTAAATAATATAGGGAAAGAGTAGAGAATAATAATAATAATAAATATAATATTTTAATAGATAATCTCGCCGCTCGGACGTATAATTATCCGAGTTAAAATTAAGCCTAGAGTATTTTAATAGATAATCTCGCCGTTTACCGCTCGGATATATAATCGTCCGAGTTAAATTTAACCCTAGATTTAGATTATAAGTAGGTTTTATTAAAGGCGTAACTTAATTAAATTATATTATATTAAATAAACTCTTAGTACGCTCTAAACTTTAGAGTATAAATCTTTTCGATATTCGTTATAAGATTAGCTTTATTTATTAATACGTTTTAATATTAATATTCTCCTACAATTATCCTACCGCCTATTCTTAAGAATATATCGATTCGATATCGGTAAAGAGTAAAGTATAAATATATAAATATATAAAAATATTAGATCTTAATTCTAATAATCTTTCTAATAATTAATTATTTATTATATAATATTAGTTAAACTCTTTATTACTTTTTTTAGAACCTATATTAAACTAACTAAATAAAGATCGTTTAGATAGTGTCTTCGATAATGAATCTTTTTATAATATTAGAAGCTCTATAAACTATTACCCTAAATAACTTTTTAATATTATAATAAAAGGAAAGCGATATAAATATTATATCTTCTCTAATACTAAAAAGGATATATTCTTAGATTAATAGAAGTAAACTATATAGTATAAATATCCCGATAATAAGAAATAGTATAAGAAGATTAATTTTAGTAAAATATAATCCCGAAAGTCTATAATATAAACGTCTTTCGAAGAAGGAGTAATCGTAGGCTCTAGAAAACCATCGATAATTTATTTATAATATAACGATATATTAACTTATCTCTATATAAATTAAGGTACTAGGTTAAGGAGAGACTATATAAAAAAGAAAAGTTATAAAGACTCGACGAGTATACGTAGTATAATATAATTAATATTTAGAGAAATTATCCCTATATAGGTAAAAGTCTAGATTATTATAATAATTATTAGAATTCCTTAATTAATTCGAACGTAGCGCCGTTAAATTAAAAGTATTAAAGCTACGATTAATAGTTTTATATCTTAACGATTAGACTTTAAAAAGGCTTTCCTATAAATAATTACTATAGTAGGAATATTATATAACTCTTTTAATAACATTTTAGTTTAGTATTTATTCCTTTATTTAAACTCTACTATTATATTACCGAGTCCTTTAATAATTAAAAATAAACTCTTATAATAATTCGAGAAAATTAAAGAGAAGCTATTTAATATTTTACCCGACGATAAATTAAAGGTATCTTTTACTTTAGATAAATAATTACTTTACGATATATCTTTATATATAGTTATTATTATTTACTTTATTAACGCCGAGTAGAAATATTATAAAGTTATTATTAACTTTAAATATATTAAAGGGAAATATACTAGTAAAAAGCTAACGGACGTTTTAACTAAAATCGTCCGTAAATACGGGATCGAGTATCGGATCTACGCCATTATAAACGATAATACTAATAATATACAAATAATATTCGATAGTATTATTCTTATATTTATATAGAGGAATAAAAAGATTAAACGGATATCTATTAAATAATCGTCTAAATATATACCGTATCTTATATATATAATTTAACTTACCGTTAAGGTATTATTAAATACGATTTATCTTTCGCCTATAAACGAATAATTTTAAAGGGGTTAGGATAAATAATAAAACTCTCGCGATTTTTAGACTAACGCGTAAAAGAGTTTACTACTAATATTAATTAAGGTACGAGAATTCTAATAATCTTTATAATAATCTAACTCTATTAGATACGGAAAACTGCGGTATTTATTAATACGAGTGGCCAGCGCAGAACCTAGTTCCGAGATATTTAATAAAAGAGACTCGATATTATAGAGAAAAGTATACCGAATAAAATTAATAAATTTATTAAACTAAGGCTAGTAAAGCTTATTCAGAATATTAAAACGCGATAGGATTCGATATATTATATAATAATCCGCGTATTTAAATTACGCTATAATATTAAAAGTTATTTTATATAGGCTAAGATTTCTTACTTTAAATTAAAAATAAAAGAATAAAGTTATATTATTTACCTAATTAATATTATAAAGGAGTTCGCGAAAATAACGAGTATTATCGGTATAATAAAGATTATTACTAGCTACCGTACTTTTATAATCTATAATAAACTCTTTAGTTATCTAGAAAAGACTATAGAATAACTTTATTTAAAACGAGTACCGTAGAAGCCTAAAATAAAGACTATATTACGTTAAACGACCGAAAAGTTAAACTAGTACTACGCTAAGATTAAAGGCGGTCTAAGGTATTTTTATAATAAAGCGGCCTTATTAAACCCTATAAAAGATAGGAAAATATTCGAGACCTCGGAGTAAAAGGCTAATATTAAATAACTATTATAGTTATTAATTTATTAGTCCGCTTTTAAGGCAGAGTATAAGGAATATTAAACGAATATATTAACTTCGAGTAGGTTATTTAATTTCGTACGAAGTTATAAATATAATTTAAACGATAGGCTTATTTAAATACTAGACGCAGATTCTAGTAATAAAAAAGAAGAAGACGACGAGTTCTAGAGGTATAAGAATACTAGTAAATTCTAATAATCTTTTTAATAATTAATTCCGTTAATCTCTTTAGTACCGTTCTCTAATTAATCTACGGAATAGAATATTCTAGTACTATAAAAGTAACTTACCCCTCGGTTTCTAATTCTTAGTATAATTACTCGTAATATATTAGCCGTACCGATTATAAATATTAGCGTAGAGCGTTTATTCTTTATCGCTACGAGGTTATATAGTATTTAGAAACTATAAATACTAGTAATTTTCTAAGCTATAATCATTTTATATAAATACGATAGAAGAATAAAAGAAGACCGACCTTAAGATATCCTATTTTATTTATTTAACGATTAAATTAATAATCTTTCCTAGGAAGATATAGAATAGGAAGAAATTATTCGTAAAGAGGATTTAAAGGAAAAGCGATAATATAACGATAAATAGGAAGTGTTTAATAATAATAACGAAGACGAGCCTACCTATATAAGTTTTAGTTAAGATTATAATTATAATAATTATACTAATAATTAATCTCTAGCCGTTAGAAATATAGAAGAAACGTTCGTATTAATAACGTAGCTCTATAATCGATATTTAAAACCTAGCTCGGAAAAGAAGTAATCGTATAAAAATCGGTTCAGAGGTCGATAAATAGAAAAAAGATAATAAAGGATCTAAATCTAATTTATTTAATTATTCGGCTAAAGTAAAAAAGAGTATTTATAATAATTAATAACCTACGGGCCTAGTTTCTTAGTTAGGATTAAAGAAGAATATTTATAAAACTTAAATAAATAAAAATACTATTATCTAGTACGTATTAAAGTCTTTTTATTATAAATTATCTTCTAAAATCCTACTATATCGAGTATATTCCTAAAGTTAACTAATTATATATTTATTACTAGGGATCTCTCAGTAAATCCCTACCCTACCCTACCCTAGTTTAGAGTAGGGATCGAACCGCGATCTCTACCCTACGCCCTACCCTACTTTACTCTATTCTAGTATTCCCTCTAGGGATCCCCACGCTAATCCGAAGCGTAATCGAGACCTTCTTATACTCGTTATATATATATTAATCGACTAACCTAGATCCCGAACGGTAAATTCTATAAATTTCTAGTATCGTCGGTATAACGGGTAAAGGTCGCGTTTATTAAAATAATATCTTAAGACCCTACTATATATTACGAAGGAAAGGCGAGAAGGATAAATTCGCTTAAATAATTCTATTATAACTTTATTTAGAAAATAGTATTATATCGTCCCGAGGTAGCGGATCCGGTATTTTAGTAGTAGGTTTAGGATATAATTTAATTTAAAGTAAAAAGATATTATAAATAAAGTATATATCGTCTCTTTATACTCTTCGATTATCTATAAATTTAGGTAAATAAATTAACGTAACTCGTTTATCTAGTTAGTATTATTTATCGCCGGCTCGTTCCTCGGTAGAATAATATTAAGATATTTATAATCTTTACGATTTTCGCGGTCTAAGTTATTTATAACGTCTCTAAAATTATTTTCGTTATCGAAAAATAATATATAGGCCCGCTATAGCCGAGGAATAAAATTATCGAATAAAACGTAGCGGAAAAAAGTAACTCTCGGCGACTTCGTTTTTATACTAGTCCTTATCTCTACGGATACTACGAGATTAGGTTTAAAGAGTAAAGAATTAATATATAGACTCTCTTAAAGTATAAATTTAATAAGATTATTATATTTATTTATACCGCCGTCCTAAATTAGGCTAGTCGTATAGGTATACGCGAGTAAATAAAGATTATAAAGATTAATTACGGGTAATAGCGGAGGTAGTTAAGAATATTTATATTAAAACTACCGAAGTTATTCGGCCTCTAAATAACTTAAACCTATATAATCGTAGAATAAAAGAGATTTATATTTATTAAAAATATAGTTCGTTTTTTATATTAATCGGACGGATAATTTTATAACCTAATCTATCGTTAATATAGAATTAGAAAGAAACATTCTTTATTTATATTATATTTCTCGTCCTATTTACCTAAACCGTTATAATTTATTAATAAGACCGGGATACCTTTATTAATAATAGTTATTATAATACTAACTTTCGTAGCGAAGAGGTTTTAAATATAGTCGAATAACCGGCTCTAAGAGCCTAAAACTTTTTATAAATAAAATTTTAAAGTTTCCGTATCGTAGTATCCGTTATAGTACTACGATTTTAAAATACACTAGAGACGACTAAAAAGACTCGTTCGATAGGGAGAGGGAGGAAATAACTATTTAACTAGGGTATTAAATATCTTTATATACTCCGAAACTAGTAGTTAATATAGGAAGAGAATTAATATAATAAGACCCTCTATTCCTATATTAACTAGGTTAAAAACTAATATTAAATCATCGAACCTACTAACGCTAGTATTATATATAATATCGAATAAATCCTAGATTCTCTAGATATTTCCTAGAATACTTTATAAAATATTTATAAATTTTATCGTTATTACTCTAAGAGTTCCCCTACTATCTATATTTAAAAGTCGTAATCCGATAATAAATAGTCTTAATCGTATTAGAAACTTCCTTATTCGATAAAATATATAAATATTAATCCGATATTAAGAGTTAAAGACCGAGGTTTTAACACTAATATTTCGAACGTAAACCTCGTATATAGCGTATTTATAAGAAAGAGTAATTTTAAATATCCGTCGAATATAATAAAAGTAGGTTTTATTACTCTTTATTTATACCTAGTTAATATCGAGAGAAACTATCTTCTCTCGGTATATTTATAGGGTAAATTTCCCGGATATAATTATAAAGAAATAAAATAAAATTAACTAGCTACGCATAAAAGTATCTTAATAATAAACGAGATCGCGGTTATTATATATCTTAATAAGGGATTAAAGATAAATATATTAATATTAAATATTATAGAGTATCCCTAGATCGAATACTACGGATTTTAGTTAAATATTAAATACTTATATTCGTTAAAACTAAGATCGTTTTATTATATATCTTTAAGAGATATACGTCTAATAAAATATTTAAAGTAATAGAAATTATTAATATATCGCGAGGAACCTAGTAGTCCTTTCCGGACTATATAAATCTAGATAAATAATAAACGAAATCTAACTCGACGTCGTTACCCCTCCGGGTCGTTAATATAAAATCGAATAACCGATTTATTAAGACTATCGTATAGGTTATAACTATACGAAAAAACCGAGTAATATACTCTATAGAATATAAATAGCCGAGATCTTATCGCGCCTAATATATTTTATTTATCTCCCTCTAAAGGAGCTCCTTAAGCCGTCGAAAATATATTATAAGAGATAACTATTTAGTAGCTAGGTAAAGTATTTTAATCGAGGAGAAAAATTCTTTTAAAGATCTATCGTAAAGACCCTATTAAAGATCGTTTATTTAAGAAAATTATAGGTAGGATTAGAACTAGCTATATCTCTATATTTAATAATAATAACTCTCGGTCGAATCTTATCGAAATAAACGGACGCGCTACTAGCCGCGGCCTATAACTTTAGTAGTTAAACGGTATATTCGAAGTCGGTAAAGTTATTAATAAATATATAAACAATATCGGCGAAGAGATAGAAGAGGCGGGTATATAAAACGTTATAGAGGTATTATATAATCTTATCTTCCGCCTACTAGATAGGAAATAACTCGGTTTTATAAACGCGAGGATCCTCGGTTATTAAGGGTATTATTTAATTTAAATTACTCTCCGTAAAAAAGATAGAATAATCGGAGTAAATATTTATATTATTAATTCATAAGGTTACTACGCCGTCGTAGAAGTATTTCTTAAAGTTATTATCGGGGAAAAGTTCGCGAAGAGTAAAATTCTTAATTTATCGTCCTACGAATAATAAGGGTAAAGATTATTAATTCGATAAATTTTTTAATTCTCTTATTAACTAGTTTATATAACTAAGATCGAGAAGCCTAAAATCGTTTATATTAACTATTTATAACTACGCTAGATATTTATAAAAAGTTATATATATAGTCGATAAAGCTTTACTAGAAATAAACTAGATTAAATAAATAAAATAACGAAATATCGATCTAAAGAAGAAGGGGACGCTATATAGGATTTAATAATATAAATAATTATCTATAATTCGATATATTTAATAGATCCACTTTTAGCGATAAGAGGGTAACTTTTATCGTTATTATTTTAAATATAAAGAATATTATCTATAAAAGAAGACTTATAGCTAAGGAGTTTATAATAATAAAATTTTATATTAATAGAACTATCTAAGTACGTAGAAAAATAAACTCGGTATAAAATTAACTAAAGATTAAATATAAGAATAATATCCGCCGCTCTATTCTTTAAATATATACTCGTTTTCGCTACTCACGGGGTTTAGATAATAGTACTATTTATTTATTCTCTTCTCTACTACTTTTAGAAGTCGGTAATATAAATATACTTTCGGGCGCGACTTTAAAATTATATAATAATTTTTCTAGTAAAACTCGTTTATACTAGAGGTCGTCTCTAGTATTATAGAGCTCTTATTCTAGGCTTTTTATCTTCGTTTCTAGTTATTCGAGTACCTCTTTTATACTATTCCCTTCGAGTTAAATTATATTAATATTTATATTATCGTTTAGATCCGCTCTCCTCGGAATTTTAAAAGTATCTAGAAATTTAATAAAGTCCCGAATATAGGTACGCTTTTACTCTAGCGACCTCTCGGTTATTTTATAATAACTAGACTCGTGGTTTAGAGATTATATTATAAGAGCGAACTCTTTTTTCTCCGACTCTAGTACCTCCTATTAAATTATAAATACTTTTTAATAATTATTTATAGTCTCTTTTAATTTTACGACTTCTTCGCTTTAAATATTAAAGAATCTTATACGGACCTCGTTCGACTAATTAGTATAACCGGCTTCGAAAAGCCGTTAATATAATATAGTATTTTTATTTTCGAGCGTACTCTTCTTTTAACGGAGTTTTTCGTAAGAAACTAACTTAATATTATATATATAATAAATAACTTGGCTAGGCTATTATAAGTATTAATATTCGTTTATTTAAACTATAAAACTTCTTATACTACTCTAGAAAATTAAAATAGTATACTTTTATTTTACGTTACTATTTTTATTAAAGCGAAGGTTAGACGGGAATATAAAAATATAATAACGGGAATATAAAAATATAGTAACTATTTTAAATAATTCGAGTACCTAGATCGTTTAGGATAAGCGATCGAAGAAGTTATACTTTATATATTATTCGAACCCTAAAATAATATTTCTATACTAGTTTATCGTTAAACTACCTAAATTTAACGATATTTAATACTATTTTCGGTAATCGTCTTTATATAATTCTTTAGGTACCTCGCGATTATATTTCTATCTAGTTAATTTATAAATAAATAGGTATAAAGAGTAAGAATATACTAAAGTTATATACGCGCTCGGATCGCCGTTAAATACGTTTAAATAATATTTATAACGGGATTTTTCATAGTAAAAGGATAGAGTTATATAAATAGATTTTAATTTATATCCTTATCCTATACTACCTTAGTATCGCTCTTTACTTTTACGATTAGGGATTTTAATTAATATTATAGAAACTATTTAAATAAGATAATTAATTATCTTAAAGTTAATAAACTTTAGCGCTCGGTAATTCTATATAATTTATATAAATTATTACCCCCGTAAAGAGGATTCGCGGTATAACTACTACTATATATAGGGTTTATATATACTAAGTTAATTTATAGGGTAAAATCCTCCGAGCTCTAGTAATATAACTAGTTTATATTTAATACTCTATTAATAGTACCTTCCTACGCTAGAAGTAGATATATAATTATATCGAGATTTAAAAGGAAACCGCGATACGTGGATATTAATATATTATACTTATAAATATTTCTCGCTATAGTTAGTTTTTTCGATAAATAATACCCCGAAAATAAATAGAACGACTTTATTAATAGTAACTACGCGACTAGCTATAAAGACCCGATATTATTCTCGTTTTTAAATTATTATCGGTAAATTTTAAAAGTAAATATTAGTATACTCTAAGCGTTATTAATTTTATTAGAAAGTCGTTTATAAATTTATACTAAAACTCTATATTAAATACCGACCCGAGGTTTAGTAGGATTAGTAAATTAGGGGTCCTATTAATAAATACTATTTACTATTAATAAATTTAGTAGGTTTAGTAACTCGATAAATCGTTAATAATTTAAATATTAGATAAATAAGCCCATTATATACCCTATAGTATACGTATTTATATACGTATTAATATACGCTATAGTATAGGTTATAGTATAGGCTATAATATACCCTATAGTATACGTAATAGTGTGCGCAGCTTGTATATACTATTAAATAGTATACGAATAGTATAGGTAAAGGTATTTTAAATAATATATAATATACGCCCCCCGTAGTAGTCTCTAAAATATTAAACGAAAGCCTCCTATAATATACGTAATTATAGTATATACTAAGGTATACGCTAAGGCATCCGCTATAGTATGCGATATACTATAATATATATATATAAATTCTTTAGATATACTTACGTGACGCCCCCACGAGAATTTTTATTAAAATTTATTATTCCGGGCCCGGTAGGTCGTTAGCGTTAATAGTTATCACTAAAGATCGCTACTATTAATAGCGTCGATTATAGAACTTTATTTATTTTAGCTCTATTATAGAGCTAAGCTACTATTAATATATTAATAATATATATAAATTACTAAAGTTATTAATCCGGCTGAAATTAACCTAGAGTTATTAAATTTATTAAAAATAACTTACCCGGACCCCTAATTTACTAAATTTACTAATAAGACGCTAGTAACTTTATCCGTAAATTAGGGCTACTAGTAATATCCTATTAATAACTTTTATTTAGAAAAGTTATTAATGAGACACTACTAGCCCTATCCGCGCGGGCGGTAACTTAGGTTTTAATAGGAGTTTTTAAGATTTATTAATAATTTCGTTAATTATAGTATTTTAAAACCTAATCCTCGATTAATAATACTCTTTTAGGATCTTTCGGTCGGAAATTCGTATATAAATCGAAACTCTACTTCGGTATTCATCGATTATATTAACCTATAGGGTTCGCTCGGAGTTTAAGATTCTAGTATTAGAGTAGAGAAGATAAAACCGGAATATAAAGAGATTAAAATATTATATAGAGAGAATACTATAGTTTTAATATTAATAATATTTATATAAAATAGTAGAAAATTTAAGGTATTTCGATAAAGTAAATTAACGAGTAATATTAACGTTAGCGATAGATAGATAAATTAATTAAATTAATATATCGAAACGTTATATTCTTATTTCGAAGTAATAAAATCGATACTAAAAGATTTAATAAAGTAAATTAATTGGTAATAAGTAGTAAAACTACCTATAACTCCCTTTTTAAAGAGAGAAAATAGTCCGAGTTAGAGAATTAATTTAGTTAAAGTTAATAAGGGCGAGATTACTAACGACGAGCGAAGAGGAGATTAGGGAGTTTTAAAATTTATACTCTTTAAATACCTAAAATAAACTCCGCTAGTTTTTATAATACTTTTAGTTATATTTTATAGGAGTTTTTTTTAACGGAAACTATAATAGTTCTTAAATATTTATACTCTAGTCTAGTTAAAACGGGGCGAAGAGCGGATCTCTATTTAATAGAAATCCTTATTTTATCTACCCTATTTAAAGTTTACGAATATATAGAATATCGCTAATAAAGTAATATTCGATAGCGAGTTAATAAGATAATACCTATTACCGAAGGAGATTAATATATTAAGGAAACTTCGTAAAAGGGATAATAATAAATTTCGATATAAATATAATAATATCTTATATAAATATAAAGGTAGTTCTATTAAGGATTAATATAATATTAATACTCGTCTCCTCTAGTTAATAAATCGAGGTAGGATTCCTATTCTTATATTTACTATAGAAATTCGGTTAGAAATTTAACTACGGAGTAGGGCTAAGAGAGAGAGCTCTTAACCTCTTTTATTTAAAAATTAGTTAAGATAGTTATAAGTCTTGGAATTTAAGAAAACGGATAATATATCGGTATAGATATAATTTTATCTATTAATCCACTAAGTATTTAAGAATTAAACGATATTCCGAGTATATTATACTTAGTACTACTATAGAATAGATATCTTATTAATTAAATTCTATAAATTAAATACGCTTCCTTTAACGGTCCTATAATAAGAATTACCCTCTTTATTTAAAGGCTAGGATTAATCTAAAATCTTATATAGTTAATATTTCCTTAATTATTATAAGAGATAGAGGTACCCGCGAAATAATTATTAATGAAATCGTCGTACCGGTCTCCGTTACTAGAATTCTTAATAGAAATATCGAGTTACTCTTAGCCCTTAAGGCCCCGGTAGAGTAGTTTAAAACTATATATTATACTATCCTCCGTGGGAAGCCACGTTTTCCTAGGAGATTATATAAGATTATTTACTATCCCTATAAACCCGTTATAGTCCCTTTCGCTATAAACGGAAGCTCCGATCTTGAAAGATTTATCCTATTATATTTATTTATATTTTTTAAAGGGCTAGAGATTTATACTTATTATTTCTTTAATTACTCGTTAATTTCGTTTTTAATTTAAATTTCCGAACTTTTAACTTTATTAATAATAGGTTTATTACTCTTCGGGCTACTTTTACTATCCGTATTATATAGAGGATTTACTATACTAGGAGTTACTAGAACTATAAATATTTAAATAATAAAGATAGTACCGTAGAGTAATACTTTTAAAGAGTATATATTTAGATTTTTAAAAAAAATAATATTAAACCTCGTATAAAAGAGGAGCGAATTTATTACTTTAATATAATTACGGTCTAGACGATCCCTAGTCTTTATAGATTTATAATTAACTCCTTAAAGGCGGTAAATAGTTTTTAGATATTTAATAAGAGAATTAAAATAGGATCCCTCTTTAACGAGTCTCTAATTCTTATAACTTTACGCGGAATAGATTTTATACTATAAAATCGGTTTCCGGCTAAAAGTTCCGAGGGTAGTATAACGATATTATAACCGCGTAATATTTATATAATAAATTTATACTTTATAAAGGAAAATTTGGATCCGATTTTTAAATATTTTCGATATATAATATATTAAATTAAAGCTCTATCTAAGCTAGATAGTGACTATATATTACTATCGATTATAAAATCTAGATATACCTCGCGGTGATACGGTTCGTAATAGAGGCGTATATCGCTCGAATTAATAGGAGTAACTATAATACTTTATATAAAATTATTTGATTTACCTAATAAATCTTTCTATAGATACGGGATCGGGGTAAATAATAGTAGTAACTAAATTTATATACTAGCGGAAGTATTAACGATAGAGAGTTATATAGTTTTTCTACCCGCGATTTATTATTCCTAATTTATATATTTATTAAATTTCCTCCTTTAACTAATTACTTTAAGAGTATATAGTAAAACGTCCCGATATAATAAGAAATTAGGTTATTTTTAAAATTATTTATATTAGTTTTATTATTATTGAAATAAATATAAATAACCCCTACGTAAACTTTAAAAAAAGGCGGAGCGGGTCTATCGGCGATATTCTAAACGGGGTTAAAATAAATAGAGTCGTCGATTTAATTATTATATATAATATCTAGTTATTTAAATAAATCGATATTATAACCGGAGACTACTATACTTTTAAAAGAGTATATAATAAATATAGAGTAGTTATCGATATAATTAACATTGATATTAAATAGATTTATAAAGTTACCTTCGATTTTACTACTCCGATAGTTAGTATTAGGCCTAATATATATCCTTCCTATTTATCTAGTTAGGAAAATATATTAAGTAGGCGAGTTATCGGGGAGGACGGTCGTTAACGGATTTCCTACCGGGGCGGGGCCGCTAGTATTAGAAAAAAACAAAATAATTAATTTCCGTATACGTTTGTAATCGAAATCGTTTTATAATCGACTAAATTATCGGTACCCGTAGTATTTATAGGATATAGAGTACTCGTAACTAGAACGAAATTTAAAACTAGGGTCGAATATTCGTCTCTAAAAATTATAATTATAATTACGACCGGCGGGTAGTTAAACGAATTTATAACTACTAAAACCGTAAAGATTAAAATAGTAATATAATAAAATTTCTTTATCTTATAGTTAAAGAGTTAAGAGAATCGTCTATATTAAAAAATACCGGGGCCGTTATTACTTTTTATAATACTTTTATTAATATATTAATTTTTAGATATTTATGGAAATATTTATAAACGGACCCCTTTATAAGATTCTTTCGGACGGTTAAGTATATAGTAGTACTTCTTTATAATTTATATTTTATACTCTTATTAGTGTTTACGATATTTTATAAAGAAGATATCGCGGTTAAATCGACCTCTCGCTAGGAGAAATTAAAATTAGGGATTAAAGACGGGGAAAGAAATCCGCGAAAAATATAGTCCGTAGAGAAAATTATATCGCGGTATTATATTTTATACCTTATAACCGTTCGAGGGATATTAATACTAATATTTTCTCGGGTATTAACCGTAGATAAGAAAATATAGCCGGATATTATTATTTTAAAAATAATTCTTTCCGAGAAATATTAATACCCGCTTCCTAAAGTAATTAGAATATATTTTTATATTTTCTAATTATAGCGTAATATAGTACGGTCCTTTTATAATAAGTTTTAGTTATAATATCTACGCTAGTATTAAGAAGGAGTTTAATAATATTTCTATACTCTTTCCGGGCTATAAAGTATAACGATTCTTTAAATCTTTCTCTATATTTCTCTACGTTATAAGTATATTTAATATAGATTTCTCTAGCTCTTCTTCGGCTTTATAGTCCTATTATAATAATTCGAGTTATCGACGGGCTTTATATTTAGATCTAGTAGTAAACGAAGTAAATAAATCTATACTAGTTTATAGAAGTTAGTTTATAGCCTCTTCGTTTCCTATTTAAATAATATATAATAATAGTATCTCGCCGTTATCGTTCCGAATATCGATATTATAAAGGTATCGGAGTAGCCGAATTAAAAAATATAGATTTCCTTTTATAACTAGACGATATAGTACTATACCTTTATTTTTATTATAGATTAATATATCCGCTCCTCTTTTCAATACTAGTTTTAAGGTAGTCTCGCGGTTATATAATATTATCTATAATAGGACGGTTTCTTTAGTTATACGGGTATATAGAAGGGCTATATTATAGAACTTAGTTAATAATATTATATTAAAGCGACGAGTTATTCGTAAAAAGTAAACTCACGTCCTTCGGCCTAAAACTATTAATAATAATAAAGATACTTTCGTTAGAGAGACTGTTAAAAGTTATAATAAACGGTATTAAACTTATAATCTATATAGGTTCTATATTAAAGTTCGCGATTATTATAATATTAATCTTTCGAGTATATAGAACGAATTTCTTTAGTTACTATTTATAATATAAGTAATTCTTAGTAAAAAGGTTAAGGCGGTATAGTCTAGTATATCTAAAATACTAAATAAGATAAGAGCTTTTATCGTCGCTATCCTTACTCTTACTCTTATTTTTTAAGTATATTTACGTCGGATAAGAACTTTTATCGTTTTTATTCTAGTTTTTACTCTTTTTCTACGAGAGTATTTACGTCCCCCGTAAATTTCTACCGATATTACTTTTATTTATCCTCCTTTTTTTTAAATACGCTTATTTTAAATAAGAGTTTTTATCGTTATATAGTTATTTTTTATATAAGAGTACTTTTTATTTAAAATAAAGGTTTTTATTCCTCTCCCTCTCCCTCTTTATTCTATATTATTATATCTTCTATTTATTTCTCGTTAACGTCTATATATTTAGCCCCTCGTATCGGATCTTTATTTAATAAATAAACTAATTAAGTTAAACGGAAAGCCGAGGATAATAAATTTCTTATTATTATAATAAGATTCTTTTATAGATTAAAATCGTCCGGTATCCTATAAAACTTTAAATATATAGATTTTAACTTAAAGTAAAATGTAATCCCCTCGGATTATTTATCCTTATCTATATATAAATAAGTAATAAAGAGAAATTTACGGTCCTCTTCGTAATTTTAAGTATATAGTATTTCGTATTTATCTTTTCTAATTTCTCCTAGATTATTTATAACGAGCGTAGGCTTTTCGTTTTCTTTTATTATCGTTAAGTTTATTAACTTTAGAAACTACTTTAAAGCGATAATCTCGAACGACTTAAACTCTAAACGATTAATAAAATTAGTTATCTCGCGTAACTTTATTATATTTAATATAGTCTTCAATTTTATTAAAAAGTCCTTCCCGCTAGGTTTTTTTAAGATTTTATAATAATAACGTATAATAAAAGTATATAGTTATCGATATTATAGGTTAATTCGACGAGCGGAGCTTATTAATATAGATTCGAATATAGTTTTATCTTTCTATATTAGAGCCGAGTCTTCGCTCTAATTTATACTAGTATAGATCTTCTCTATTATTATAGAGAGTATTTCCCGAGGACCTAGGTATACTAGTTATTTTAAATAATCGACTTATATCTTAAAGTATTTAATATTTTTAAAGATCTCGAATAGAGAAGGAATTAGACTTTTAAAAAATCGTAGCCTAATCTAGATCCCCTCGTGTTTTTATTAATTAAAATAATAAAAGAGTTCCCCGCCTAGTATTTTATTATATAGAATTTTAGTATCTAGTATTAATACTTATAGCGCGGTAAGTTATAATACTTTTATAGTAGTTTAATCTACTTTAGTTATCGCGGTCTTATTTTACTAAAGTAGGTTAGACTAGAATTATTTAATATAACGAAGATAATATATAATTTCCTAGTAATTAATAAGTGTATTTATACGGTCGGCGACGGAATGTTTATTTTATTATATCTAATCGCGAAAACCTTATATAAGGTATTAATTCTTATCTCGGTTAAGAGTATAGATATTTCTAAAAAAGTATTAAAAATAAGAGTAAACTCCCTATACTAGAATAATTATTTTAAATTTCTAGCTCTATATAGAGAGAGAAGAGTCTACTATCGTATTTCTAGACTAGATTATTTCTAGGATTAATAGTTACGTATCTTCCTATAAATCTTACCGTTAGAAGGTTTCGCTTCGTTCGCGTAATCTTCTATATTAAAATAGATTAATAAAATTAAGGATTAGGGTAGAAGGGATTATAAACTTTTAAATTATTCCTCCTAATAATGAATAAGAGCTCGCTAACTACTATTATATTCCCTAGGGAAAGTCTTTTAAATTTATTATTTCAAGAGTTTTAAATACTTTAAATTAAATTAATTCAATACTAGTTTATTTATAGGGGGGTTAAAATTGGAGCTAGGTACTAGAATTAATTAATTATACTATTATTTATCCTAGGAGATTTATCCTAAGCCGATTCTCCTAGGATTATTAATATTATTTAATTTAGTACCGGTTTATCCTAGATACCTCTTCGCCCTAGGAGAATTCCCCTAGGATAAACTTCCTAGGAGAGGCGGAATTAGGTAGCGAACTACTTTAATATACTCGAAGGGTAAAGTTTTTAAATTAGAGTAAAGAGCTAGAACTAGAGTAGGGCGTTACTTAGAATTAGAGTAGAGCGATAGTATACGTATAAAGAAGTAGGATTATAAGAGATAGCGATATTACTAACTAGCTAAGAAATAGAAAAGAACTATATAGCGGCGAATAGAATTTTAAATTAAATATAACTAAAGAATTATTTAAACGGCTAGGTATTATTACCCTATTTTTTTATAATGAAATTATAAAATACCTTTATAATATACTCTTCTCGTAAACGATACGATATTAGAAGAGATATTTACTATTTTTAAAATATATTCCTCCTTTACTAAATAGTATAAACCGAATCTAACTTTATAAGTAAATAGATATTAATTACTCGCGTAATAATTTAAGGGTTATTAGATTAATCGTATCTTAATCCTTCTAAAGATATTTTATATATAAATAAAACGTTAATTATATATTAAGGTCCAAATATATATATATTAAAAGTATCGTTAGTTTTATAGCCGGCGATATTACTCGTCTCGTATTTAATAGAGTTTAATTCTACTTTTACGATTATAATCCGAGTAATATTATTAAATATAGGCTAAAAGATAGATATAGTAATAACTTTATCGATAGTAGTATAACTTAACTAGCTTTAAGGTACCTTTTACTAAAATCGTAATTAAAATAAATATCTTAATACTAGCTACGAGCCCTTTAATAATAATAATAAACGTCGTATCCTAAAAGTTTAGACATTTAACTACTTCCGTGACCGATATTCTAGTAGAACGCGTTATATTTAATAAGGCCTATTTAGTCTAGGGGACGAGGTTCTCGTAATCGAAAAATAACCAAATTATAATTATAAAAAGGACTACTTTTCTCTAGTATATAATAATAGATTCTCGTATAAGTATTTTAACTCGGCGGAAGTTAAGTCCTCGTCCTATTATAGTAACTCCTCCTATATCTCTATTTTATATACTCGAATATATCCTATAATAAATTTAAATATATTCTCTTTTCTCTATTTAATAGTTAGAAGCCGACCGCCCTCCGTAGTACGAATAAATTAGCGCCCGAGAGGTAGTGTATAAATATAGTTCGATATTTGAATATATCCTAGAATACCTTCCTAAATTTAGATAATTTTATAATTATACCTACATTTCTACCCTACTATATATATTAACTTTAAATACTAATTTTGAAAATTTGAAAATTAGATATAAGATCTCCGTGATTTATTATAAAATTTTAGTAAATAACTTAATAATATATCGAAATAGAAAGAGCGATAGGGTTTTTAAAATTAGAGTTATAAACTATATCTAGATAAAAGTTAGATTCGGATATAATTTCTTTAATATAATAGGGCTTCTATCCTAAATAATTTAAAAATTATTTACTTTTAGAATATCTAGGTTTTAATCGTAAAATCCTTTTTCTCTAGGACTAAATAATTTAACTCTCGTAAATTATTTACGGGAAACTCGGCCGTATTAATCTTTCTCTTTAAATATAGGGAACCTAGCTATATTAAGATTAGAATACTATTAATAGAGAGTTAGTTATTTTATTAATATAAAGAGTAGCTCGTTCTTTCCTTCGTCTACGTAGTCGAAAATATTTACTAGTAGTATAGAACCCGGAGTAGTATTCCGAATTTTATTATCGGTAGCTAGCTTTATTTTAAACTAGCGGGTCTTTAATTTACTTAAGTTAGATAAGATATCGAAGAGATATATTAATTTAAATATATAATTTTATAGGTATAAACGAAGCTCGGCGAGAGCTTTAACGAAAAGAATTTAAATATTATATAGAATTTCGGTTTAGAAGCTACCGTAAATTAGTCGATATAAATTAAATCTTATCGTTAATATTTACGAAGATCTCGAAATACTCTAAAAAGTAGGTAGTATTCGAATATAATATAGTACTAGGGCGAGGAGAGCTAGAGAGGAGAATTAATTTTAAATTAAAAATTAAATAACCCCCTCTTATCTCTATTTTCTTAAATTATATTAAATTTCCGAAAACGCGGATCTTTCGGTAGGATCGGTAGATAAGTTCTATCCTTTTATTTTTAAATATATCTTAACTACCGTAGCTTTAATAGATTTAGTTATTATATAATTATTCTAGAATATTATATACCTAGCTCGGTTTTAGAAAAGATATATCTCTTTATTAATTAATAAATTAAAATAAGCGCGTACGAAGTATTAAAAAATAATATTAATTAATCCGAGACGTTCTATCCAAACGCCTATTATATATAGATAGTTTAATAAGTTAAGCGGTACCTAGATAACTTCTTCTAGTATTAATATATAGTAGTAAACGATAACGCTCTTTAAAGTAACGAAATATTTAGGATAAATAAACGCCGTTATTATTTCGAGGAGACGAGAAGCCCGCGTATATCCTACTAGGGCTTTATTTCTTTAAAGACGATAATTAACGAAGTATTTTAAATACTTTATTTATAAATATAAAAGGGACGATTTAAAGAGGGTCAAAATATTGATTTTTATAGTTACGAGATCTAGTCGCCGAGCGCTACTTTTATCCCTATTAGAGTCGCTTTTATTAACGCGAGTAATTTAAACTTCGATTTTTTTAATTTATAATTTCCTCCGTTTCGCTCGTAAAGAGTCGAGATTAAATATATAGAAGCGAGGCGTAGTATTAACCTACTATAATCTTAAGGTTTCCGGATATAGTACGCTCTTTAATATAGTTTACTCGTTAGCTTCGTAAAGAGACCTCGCTAATAATAATTCGGTATAAAAAACCCTTAAGTTATCCGCCTCGATTAATACTCCGTTAATAACCTCGCTTTAATTAAAGCGTTTTATATTTTTTAAAAAATATATTCCGTAATCTAAATTATTCGTCTATTAATATAAACTTTATAAAATTATTAATACTAGATTTATAAAGAGGATAATATATTTACGTCTTTAAAGAGAGAATTCTAGCCGGAATAATTTTAACCGAGTTTTTTACCGACCCGCTTTATTTATATTTTTATAATTTTATAATAATTACCTAGGTAATACCTAGGTAGTAAACTATAATAGTTTATAATTCGGATCGAAATATCTACTATAATTAGAATCTAATAATCGTAAAGATTATATAGAATAATTATATATATATATTTCCGTCCGATTAGTTATATAGGCTCGTCTAGTATTTCCTTTCTCTTTTCGACGTTATTTATATCGAATTCCGTATATTTATTATATAGGACTATCGTAGATTCGCCCTATCCGAAAAGCGATTAAATATATATAAGCGGGGACGTCGAAAGCTAGTTTAAAGAAAGAAAAGAATTTAAATCTTTTTTTACTTCTTCTTTTATTCTAGTCCTAAACTATATATTAGAATAATTATTAATAAAGATTAGTTTAAACTTAACCTCTTTAATTACTTTATCGATAATCTCCGCTTTTAACTAAAAGTCGAAGTTATAAAAGAGATATTAGGAACTTTATCCCGCCTTATCTTCTTATAGGGAAGGTTTATATATAGTAAAGTCTTATACCTAATAGTCGTATTCTATTTCGAATATATAATTGATTACGGGCTTAGAAAATACTTTTAGAGGAAAATTATTATTAAAAATATTATTTCTTCTACTATTCCGATATACCGCCGGAATTAATTTATTCTTAAACTCGTACCTCGGATCGTCGATAATTAATAATATATTAACGACTAGGAGGATATTAGGCGTTAAGTCCGTATTTTTATTAATAATTCTCGCTTTTATCTTATTTAAAGAATCGTTAATATCGTAGTAAAGAATAATATTAGATCGTAAATATTTAATATAGATATTTATTCTCCCTCCCCTTCTCCGTCGTTTTTCTACCCTCGATATATATTTAGGATATAATACGATCTCTCTAGAAATAAAAGCGGTCTCGTATATATTATTTTAATTTATAAAATAGTTATAATAAAAGTACCTAAAGAAGTTAAGGTTATTATATAACTAGATTATATTATAGTCTTTAGACTCGATAGTAATATTTAAATTAACTTTTACCTCTAATTTATTTAAATTCTAGATATAATATCTTTAGAGTTTTCTAGATCTTTAAAGAATTTAGAGAAATCGATATATATCCGTTTAAACTAGATTTTCGGATTTCGCTTTATTCCTTATTTCGATTAAATATTTATATAATTCTTTCTTTTTTTCTTCGTTATCGAGTATTTCTCTCTCGAATAAACCTCGATTCGTTTTATAAAGGCTAGTTTTAGATTAAAAGTCCTAAATAATTATTATCTAAAGAGGTAAAAAGTAGAGATTAATATTTACTAGTATATTATAATTAGTATTAATCCCGGCGCCTACGAATATAATAATTCGATAAGTTTAATTTATAATACTAGCGACCTCCTATAACTCCTACTCTATATCGTTTATAATATAAACTCCTGGTATTAATAGATATCGCTAGAGTAAATAATTTAGAGGAAATTACCTAGCGGGTTTATTACTAGAGAGGATTCGGTATAACCTATCTCGATATCGTTTATCGATATATATAATAAAGTATCTTACGAATCTTCTTAAATAAATACTATCGGACCCGTCGTTAAGGAATTTTTATTATCTAGGTTTACCTAATTACTAGGAGTCGTAATAATATTAATTTTATTTTACGGATAAATAGTTCGAGTAGAGACTAGCTTTACTTTATTATTTAGCGAAGTTATATTAAATATAGTATTTAGTTATAAATAAACTGGTAGAGGTTATAAAACTTTTTCAATTTCTCGTCTTTTCTTAAAGAGTCGCCGAATTTATATCTAGAGAATATTAATAATTTTATAGTTTATATTATCGTTCTCTTTAGGGTTTAATTCCTCTAGTAAACTCCTAAAAGAGCGTTTAAACTAGAAAGAAAATTAATAGTCTTTCGAAAAATATACTAAATAACTTTATTTTAAGAGTTCGAGTATTTATTATAAATATTAAAATATTTATAAATAGTTATTTCCTAAGAGAATCCGAATATCTACGAATATTTTCGATAGACTAAGAGTTTATATCTTATCGATTTAGGATCTAAAGTTACAGTAGTATCTATAATCGGCTCTAGATATTAATATCCATAATAAGAGCCTCTTTCGAATAGTAGTATCTAAAAACGAACCTCTACCCTATACTCCTCGTTAGTGTAATTTAATACTATTTATTTATTTATCCTATAGTAAAAAGCTAAGGGGAAAATAAAGAAAACGAAATACTCCGGACTATATAAACCGTTAACGAGATATAGTAATTAAGTTAACTAATTATTTAATATAGAGATAGAAAGTTAAATATAAATAGAATATTAGAGGTAATTAAAGGTTACTATTTTTATTATAAAGCCGGTATAAATAAAATTATAAAATATATAATAATTAACTTAACCGTTTATACCCACGCTATTTAGAGGTTTAACTATAGGCGTAGTTTTTAATATACTCCGTAAACTAGTCGTAAACGCTAGCCGAGAAAAATAAAATAACTTTAGACTTTATCTATTAAATAAGATTAGTATTCGAGATATTCTACGAAATCTTTAAGCGCCCTTTAATATTAAGGTCTATAAACTTATTACTAATTTTAATATTTAAAACGTAGTTTCTAGCGTAGGCGATCTTATCTTCGTTAATTCTAAAATCGTCCTTTAGAATCTAGATAATAAAGTTATAATAATTAATAACTTTATATTTATATCTACGCCGATCTATTATATCGAGTTCGTTTTATATAAGTTCGTTAATATTTTCTTAGAGATTTTAGGGGACTTCCTTCGAAGGTCTTATCTAATTATAATAAATATATCCTAAGTATCGTAAATAATCGAGCGTAGATACTAAAGAGTAATTCTAATTCGATTCTCTTTTTTTATCCTCCCTATCTTTCGGGAAAATAAATAAATATTTAAGAATTAAAGAGAAGATATTTCCTAGAAGTAGTTAATAAATAACTATTAATATTATAGTAATTATTATAACTACGGTCTAATTAATACCGGTAAAGATACCCCGATTATCGCGAATAGATAGGAAAAGGTCTATTAGGTATAACTCTATTATATATACCCCTATAAAGAATTACTTTAAAGTAGTTAAATAAAGTTAACCTCTAGTATTATACGGAAAAATCGATACGTAGAGTAGGTTATAGCGGAATACGAATTAAAATAAATTAAAAGTAGCAACGCTAAACGGGAGTATTAGGGGAGCGATAATAAAGTAAATTAAACCTAAGTTATTAATAGAAGCGTCGGTAAAGATACGAGCGTTTTATTAATATATACGAGGTTCGTATAAAGAGGGTAGAATATACTTTATCGAATCTCCGGTAAACCTATTTATCTCTTTTACTTTTATCTCGGTATACGATCCGTTTATAAAGCGAGGATAAACTAGTTAATTAAACCTCCGGCTTATAGGAAGGTATTTATATTTACCGAAAAACCTTATAAAGTAAAATAAGAGAAAAAGTAGTTACTCGCCTTAAACAAGTTTCTAGTTAATAGTACGGGTATAAATTTCGGGCTATAAAGGAGTTCTTAAATAATAACTATAATACTAGATAAAAACGATACCGTAAGAAAATTTTACGTAAAGAGAAAGACGAAATAATATTTTTATAAAGATAACTCGATTATCGTCTCCGTTAATAGATCTTACTAACCCGTAATAATACGTAGAACTAGCGGTAGTAATACGTTTAATATTATTAATATTAACTATAATAATATACTTTAGATAATCCTATTTAGTTACGCCGGAGCGCTAGATATTTAATAAAACTACGATACGGAGTCTCCGAGGGTAGTAATTTAGGATAAGAAACCCGTAAATACGACGGGTATCGCCTATATTATAAGAAGAGAAGCGATAACGATCTATATTAACCTACTCTATATATATCGATTCTACTATCGTTAAATTAGAGTATTCTATCTTAATTCCCGTATAGAAACGTTAATATATCGAGCGGATAAATATAGAGGGTTAATATTTAGGAGGGTTTAATAAGTTATATATATAGCGAATTAAATATTAAATCGTATAAAGGCGGATTTTATTCGTAGATATCTATTTAATTCTCTCTTATTCGACTCGACCTCGATTAACTTTATTAATTCTACTTTAATCTCTTTATTTATTCGTATTAACTTACCTAAGTAATAATAAATAATATTAACCCTTTTTCCAATAAAAGGAATTACTAGTATTTAGTTATATCCTTATCGTAGAATATATATATAATTATAATCCTTCTCCTTTAGGTAGCGCCTTTATAATAGTCCCTTCTTTTTAATATCCGCTTTACTCGATTATATAAACTCGTAGCTTTTACGTTAACGGAACGATTTCGTTATTAATAATATAAAGTTAATCTCCGTAGCTTCTAGTATAATAACGAGGGTTTTTCGCTTTTAAATCTTCTTCGATAGCGCCGAGAGATCTCGATTAATCTAGACGGAATAAACTCCGCCGGGGAATATACTATATATATCCTCTAATACCGGAAGGTCTTTCTCGGGAATATTAATTATTAGAATCGTATTAACGGCCTTTAAGAGCCGATACGTAGGCGATATTAAATAAGAATTACGGATATAAATATAGAAAAGTAATTCTACGTAAATAATATAATATACGAATATAATTATAAGTAAAGTTATTAATAGATAGGTTTAATAGAATATAATATAATCGAGCCCGATATTTACTTAGTTATATTTATCGAGACCTTAGGTTCTACTTATAATATTATTACTATTAAGTAAATTTAGGGGAATAAGGTACGGTATAATAATAACCGATAAACTAGTAAAGATAATAAGGAGAGTACGAATATATCGAAGAAAAAAGAAAATATTTAAGCCCGAGTACTATAAAATAATCTTATCGAGAAGCTAGAATATATATAGGATCTAGGATATAGTATCTAAAGAACGTTAAATTATATATTATTCTTTAAATATAAAATAAGTTCGAGGTTAACTAGTATACTAATTTAATATCTTTATATTTATAAAGTAATTAGGGGTTATTAAATTTATTTAAATCTATCCTTAAAAAGAATAAATATATAGACTTCGATAATAAATATAACCGCCGATATTACGAGTAATATTAGAAAGTTTCGGAGCGAGAGTCTTTAAACGTGTCTTACTACTTCTAGTAAAGCGTAGAGCGTAGTATTAATACTATTAAGCGGGGATATTATTATCGTAGATACCGTTAAATAATAGAAAGCGAGTTAGGAGAGAAATACCGGGAGACTAACACTCTAAATATTTTCTTTCTAGAATATCTTATTCGCGTAACTTTTAATAGAGGGAAACTAATTTAAAACTTTTATATTAAACTTTAATTATTATTCCCTTAAACTCTAACTTCTTCTATATTTAATATTAACTCCCTTCGACTCTAGTTTTACTATATTCTCCGTCTTTAGGGTTATATTTTTAATATATTATTAATTATAAATTCTAATTCAGGCGCTATCCCGAATTAACTACGAGTTATATAATAGATAAATATTTATCGAAAGCTTTTTAGGGCCTATAAGTCTTTTATTTATAAACGAGAGACTTTACTCCTACGTTATAGTCGAGGTTTAACGGCGTTACTAGATTTATAGAGATACTTCTCGCTAGATTCTCTAATATTACTACTAAAATAAACTTTGAAATAGTCCTAGAAAATCGAGAACGAGGCTAAAAAAATAATATCTTTATATATAAATCTTAGAACCTCGTTATAAATCTACCGATAAATAAAAAGAAGTATAATTCTATTATAAAACGGCTAACGCGAGGTATTATTAGGAATCGCGAGATATAGTTTTTTAATTCCGTTAAGAGCTTAAAGATTAACGACCTAGATAGTATTACTAGAAAGATAATTATAATACTCTCTAACGATACGCCTCGTTCCGGAGAAAGAGTACGTTATAAGTTATAATCGCGATGATTTTATACTATATAGAGTTTACGTAGCCCTAGAAGGTAGAGTCGTTAAAGGCGGTATTTTAAAACGTAACCTACTAAACTTAATCTATAATTATTATTATAAATCTAAATATATTTAAAAAATAAAAATAAGAATAAGAATAGTATCGGTAGAAGTTTATAAGAGATATAAACGTATTCGAAGAAGGGGATTAAGAAAAGGAATAGTAATAATAAAAACTCTTATCCGATATAAATATATTTAAAAAGTAAGAGTAAGAGTAAGAGTAATACTAGTAGAGGCTTATAAGGGACGTTATTATATTTAAAGAATAAAAGTAAAAGTAAAAGCGACGAAGATAAAAGTTTATCTCCGACGTAAACGCGCTAAAAGAAGGCGAGTAAGAGTACGAATAAATATATTAAAAATTTACGGGGGACGCTAGTATCCTTAGAGAGTAAAAGTAAAAGTAAGAGAAATAATATTAAACTTTTACGAGGGAAGAGAAAGAGTTATTTAATCGAAAATAAAAGTAGGAGGAATAATAATAAATACTCGTAGCGGATATAAACGAGTTAATTTTATAAGAGTAAAAATAGGAGGAACGACGGAGTACTCTCGTAGCGGTTATAGACGAGTTTATAAACTAAGAGTAAAGGTAAAAAGAATGGCGATAAAAGTTTACGGAGTATATAAACGATCTCGAGAAATAAAAACTAAGGTAAAATAAATAATAAGAAAAACTTACAATAAATATTAGCGAGTTATATAAATAAAAGAAATACTAGAAGAAGTTAAAAAGTAGTAAATTAAAATAGAAACGAGAGTAAATAAATATAGAGCTAAAAATATTAAGGATTAAATAGGATACGTTAAAAATAATCTAGGAGCGAGATAAACGAGATATAAAGAAACTATAAAAATAAAGTTAAAAAGAACTAGTAGATTTTAAATTATTATCTCCCTTAGAGTTTAAATATAGAGGAATAGATACCGATTAAAATATATATAAAGTACGAGTGTAGAATTATTTAATAGACGCGGTCCGGAAAGATAGTACTCAAATAAGTATTTTAGTACTTAAAGATAAAAATAGTCCGGTATAAAAGTACGGATTATAATAGGATAGAGTAGAAATAAAGGGTTAAGAGGAGAGATTAACGGAGGAAACCTATAAACCTAAAACCTAAGAGAGGGGTTAAGAGTATAGAGTATAAAAACGAAGGTATAAATATTAAACGTAAAAGAATAAATAAAAAGATAAAGTCTACGGGAATAAAGTATATAAAGATAAAACCCACGAGAATAAAGTATATAAAGACGTAGTATATAATAATAAAGTCTAAGGCGATAGGTAAGCGGACGAAGCCTAAGAAATTATATAAAAGAATAAAGTATATAGGGAAGGGTAAGATAATAGTATATATAAAAATAATATACGAGAATATCGATAGCGGAAGCGCCGAGTAATGACTAAAGAGAGCGACGATAATATAGTACTTCGAGTATAATAAGTACGGGACGGGCGAAATCCTATAGAAAAAAGTAAATATTAATAACTTAATAGATTTGGATTATTAAATTATAATATAAACCCGGAAGGTAATACGTTAATAATTAATACTAGAATAGGAGATACTATTCCTATATAAAGGAAAAAGTATAAAACGTCGCGCCGCCCGTAAAGGTAGGAGTTATAGGTATAAGAGAGAACTACCGACGTAACGATAATAACGATAGTAGATAATATAAATAACTCAATGGGTTTCGCTTTTAATTTTATTTATAAAGCTCTATAGGCGCCCTCTAGGGCTATATAATCTATAATATAAAATAAATAAAAACGCGGTATATATATTATAAATACCCGAAGTTAATATAATTTACCGAGTTTACCCCGCTATAGGCGCCTCGTTATCTATGAATTTTAGTACTAAATATAATCTAGAATCCTAACTTACTCTAGTATTTAATCCCTCGCTACTCGATTTTCGATTAAAGAAGAACTATAGAGTAATAAAGTAATTTATTAATTACGAAGTAGATATTTAGTCGACTTTCCCTTTAAACGACATAACTTGAAGAATATATAAAACTCGATTTATATATCTAGTAAATATTTAATATTCTTTAGTTAGAGATAATTTTAGTGAAAATCCTCCTCGTCTAAAATTTAAATATATATTTCGAGTAACTAGCCTAGATTCAAGTAGAATTAATTCCCGCACGGGGATTAAAGCTAGAGTATATATCGATTTTATTATAGATAAAATTCCAAACTTTAAGGATATTAGGACGCCTAGAATATAATAAACCTATTCGCGTAAACTACTAGAAGACGAGACGTTATCCTACTTTAATAAATACTAATAAACGCGAATAGAGTAGATCTCTACTACGTCTTTATTATTAAGGGCGCTTTAGATTCTTTTAATTAAATATAAAGAATAAAGGTAGTTCTTTATACTTCGTATAATTATTTATAAAGATATATTCTCTATTATAGAGCTTAGGGACTATTTACTCGGTCTAAAGAATAATTAATATTTAAAAAAGAAATTACTAAATAAATTCCTTATCCGAGGAAAGATTAAAGAGTATACTATAGTTAAATATATTATTATAGAATCCCTACAAGATTATAACCTCGATATTATTATATTAGGATTAAATAATCTAAGGAGTTAGTAATAAAAACGATATTAGGATTCCGAGTTTAGTAGTTTATATTTATCGTACCGCGAAGTATTTAACGAGATACTCGATATAGTAGTAATATTTATATTTATATTCGATATAAAAGATAAACTAGTTATAGTTAAAAAATTTATAAATCTAGAGTTCCGTATCTATTCTAAAGAACTTAATAATAATCGGGTATTAGATAGGATTAAGAAGGGAATTATATCTATATTAACCGAATCCCTAAGAAATTTATATCGAGTTACCGAAGAATTTACCTAGGTCTTTAAAATTATAATTTAAACTCTTGAAAAACTTACCCGACGTATAGAATTTCTTATAAATAAATAGAGTAACTAGACTTTATATCTAGAGCTAGCGCCGTAGAAGAGAGGGGAAAGGTTAAAAGAGAAATAATTTTTTATAAAAAATATAATTCTAAGGATATTTATTAGCTAATAAATTAACGCTAGAGTTTAATTAATTTATTCGATTATGAAATCTAACTATCTAGTTAAAGAAAAACGGTTAATAATAAAATCGAAAAATATATTAACTATAGTAAGATTACTAGGCTTCGGGTCTAATTTTTAATACTATATTATTATATTATAATTATTTTATCTACGTATTACTATTTATATTAAATATTAATTTACTAACTCATTATACGAAAGTTACACTCTTATTATTTATTTAAATTTCATTTAAGTTATTTATAAAATTATTATTTCAATTATTTTCTTTACGGTACTATTTACTATCGTATATATAAACGACCCGGCGCCGAAATATTAACTAACTCCTTTTAATTAGAGTTTAAGCCGTTCTAATAACTTAGTAAACTAACTCGTCGGAGTATACTAAAGGAGGATTATAGACCTTATACTCTATAATAAGGTAGTAGACTATAGAAATCTAGTAGTACCTAGTAGATTTTAACTTTTTTATAAATTTAACGATATTAAGCCGGTAGGACGGACTTTTATAATAGTAAATCACGAATAGAAGATCTAGCGGCATAGCGTTTACTAACTCGATAATTATTTTAATAATCTCGGAGCGATAGTATTCGCGGCGCGATATCTTCTCTCGTAATCTAGTTAACTAGAGATAACCCTTATTTAAACTAGTATCTAAAGAGGAAAGTACTCGACTAGGAAAAAAAGTAATTTCTAATATAATTTCGGTTTATTATCTTATATATATAGCGCGGTTATTACGTATCTAGGCGAAGTCTAATATAGTAATAAAATAAAGGATAAAGACTTCTAGAATAATACGAATATATAAAAATTTATCCTCGTTTTCGGTAACGTATATCTTCGTCGTAAGGAGTATAATAATAGAGGCGAAGATTTCCCGACTAGAGATAAAAAGCTCTTATAATATACTTTATAATTAATTAATATTCTTATTTTACTAGTATAGTAATATTATAGACAATAAATCGGTTAAAATAAAGCGCTATTTATCTATACTTTTATCTTTATATAGGAGAGAATATTAAATTTATTCAATTATAGGTACGGTCCGGGTTATCTTATATAACTTTATTATAAAAGTACTCTTATACCTAAAGATTAGTTAATATATAATTAATTCTAGTACTCTTCGTATAGTAACCTTTTACTAATATCTCTTTCGTATATTAATCTCTATATAGGACTCTAAATTTCTAAAGGGTTATTTCTAGAGTACTCGTAGAAAAACTATTTTTAAAGTACTACCGAGAGTTATATATATATTATAGATCGAAGTTACTTTAGTAGATAATTTATTAAAAAAAGCTAGAGCTAGATACTCGGTAATATTACTTTCACTTTTATATACGCCCTAATAATCTTCTCTTACTTTCTCTTTCTTAAATTTTTAAATATTATAATAGATTTCTACCTTTACCTCTCCTACCCCTCCTTTATTTAATTTATCTATAAATTTTATAAAACGGGTTAAAATATACTATTAAGGTATCTTAGGACGAATAATAAAATATAAACGGATTTTATTACTATAAACGTATATATAAATAAGAATAATCTCTAATAATATAATTTTATATCTTAGTCGTTAAAAAATCCTAGCCCGAACCTCTATATCTATACTATAATAAATAAACGACCGATTAAAAACCTAGTTTAATCGAATATTAATTTAATTTATAGAAGGATCTCTCTAAAGTATATAAAAGAGCGCTTCTATTTATTTAAGAAGTTATAAAAGAAATTAATTCTCTACTTCCCTAAATAAATATATCCGTAGGAATAATATCGAGTAACGATAATTAAAACGGCTTATCGGAAAATATATCGTAATTATTAAAAAGATATAGGAATTTACGGCGTAGTTATTTATTTAATAGACTTTTAAAAAGCTAGGGAGGGTATTTATTATAAAGCCTTAATCGAAAAATAATAATAAAGTATATATTTCTTAAATTAACTTTATTATTATCTTAATCGATAACTCTAATACTATTACTATTATGAGTAGAATTTACTAAAATATATACCGAAGCTTTTAGTCCTTATATATTAATTATAAATACTATTATTTCTAAATATTACTATATCGGTAAAGCGGTAAACCCGTATTCTACCGAAAAAGACGGAAAAGACGTTTAGATCTATTTAACTCATATACTAGCCCTAGAGATTAATTTAATACCGGAGTTACTAAATACGTATTTAATACCTCGATTTATTTTGAATAATTTTAAATAAATTAAAATAAACTAGTTTAAGTAGTACCGGTTTATAATTAAATATATATAGTTATAAGTAAATTATATAGTCTATAATACCGCGCTAGTTTAGGGGGTATTACGCGCGTATATAATTTTCGTAAATCGACGTAATTTAAAATCTAAATTAAATTAATATAGTTATAGCGCTCTATATAGCCTTAGCGAGCTACCCGGCGCTAGTAGAAAATCACGGATTTAAAATCTTAAATCCGAAGTTACTATTTTTAGGTTTTTTTTTTAAAATAATTTTTTTTTTTTTTTTTATATAATATTCTCTTTTTATTATTTTTCCGCCTAAAGTAGTAAAAGGCGTATTTAATACCTCGATTTTCTCGTATAGTCTCCCGCTTTACCAATATAGGTATAGATATTATTAATTCCGGATACCTCTAGTTATAAATATCGCTATCTACTTCACTTTCTAATAATATAGTTAATTCCGAAGTATTTAATAATAGTTCTTAATTATTCTATATTAAATTATCCTAGAGATATTATACGAGGTTATCGACTTCTTTACTAGAAAGTGTAATAGTATTTAATAAATATAGCGATAATAAAAAGTAAACGGTTTCTTCGAGAAAAGCTTCGTAAGCGGAGGATAACTCTATTTAAGAAAGCGAACGAGTTAACGCGGATAACTAACTCAAAAATTTATATAGTTATTTAATATAACGATAAATATTATATATATAAATTAACGAAAGAATCGAACTAGTTACCTCTTAAAAGAGAGATTATAAATATATTTAATTTACTACGGTTAAACTATTACTAAAGATAATAGGGGATATATAATTATAAATATTATAAATATCCTATAGATTTTTATAATTCTAAACCACGGGAAATTTAAAGGATACGAAAAACCTATTAATTTAATAAAGATTAAATCGGCTTTAAATTTCTTAAAGAGGCGGAATATAACGGAGATCGCGCCCTTATTAATAGATATACCTTGATTATAATCTAGAAAAAATTAGTACTACGAAGAGGGTTAGAAGGTATGAAATTTCTAATAATAATATAACTAGGCTATATAATAAACTTATAACGGGGAGGTTAAATAAAGTCTTAATATAATAATAAATATTTAGAAATTCTACTATAATTACCTTTAAAACGTCGATTATAAAATCCTTAATATTTAACTTTATAGTTAAGGCCGCCTTAAGAGTAAAATTAAAGACTTATAAAGATATATACTTTTATTTTCTTAATAATATAATTACTTTTTACCTCTCCCTTTTAATTTCTTAAATATAAATTTAGAGATTTAAGATAACGGAAGTTCCGGCTCTATTTATTATAAATATAAAGTAATTAATTAACTATCGTTTTATTCGAAGGATTTAAGGTTTAATTACTAGGAGAAGAACTCTATAACGAAGTCTTCTAGGTTAAATAACTAGTTTATAACGGAATAAATTCTTTCGTTATAAATAGGATAAAATATTTCTAAGATATTTATCGAAACTTTATATAAAGTCTATTTCTCTTCGCCCCTCTCGCTAGTAAAATTAAATTTCTCTATAGGATAACGGTAAAATAGAGTATTTTTTCCCTTAATTAACGTATAATACCCGTATATTCGTACGGTCTTATTATCGTGCGAAATTAAAAAGGTAAAGATTTTCTAGTTAAATTTATCTTAACGCGACATTAATTTATATAACTCGATAACGGCGTTTACTATAACGGTAGCGCTATAAGTATTTTACTAATCCGCGATATTAAATACTTCGTTATCGTATTTAACTTCCGATATTAGGAATAGGAAATATACTTTATCTATAATAACTAGACGAGATATAGTCTACTAATTACTAATAAAGGGGTATAGTTTCTTTAGTTATTTATTTAAAAGTAAATTATAAAGTAGTAATATATTATATATACCTACGCCCCGTTAAAGGCGCTAGTATATTATATACGCCTACGCCCCGTTACCTCTATAATAATATTATTTATCGATACGGGGTTCTGGCCTTAGTATCGCGGGGTTCTAACTTTTAATAATTTTATATCGAGTTAATATTCCCCTATTTTATTAGAATCCTTAGAGATTAATTTAACTATTAAATTTAGAATTTAAAAACTACCTAATAATAAACCCCGTAATTATTTTACGTTTTTTATATTATTATTAAGCCGCTAGCTCTACGCTAGTAATTTTAAATATTATAGTTTTAATCTTTTAAATCTTTCTAAGGAAAAGGCCTATTATTATTATAATATCGAGTTTAATCTCGGGATGTCTAGAAGAATTTAACGATAATAATATCGACTAAACCCCCTCCGATAACCCCCGTCGTAAAGATAATAATAAATTCGAAGGTATTACTACCCCCGAAGAGACTTTAAACGTATAGCTTAAAGTTATTAAAGAAGAAAACCGTCGCCTTAAATAATAATAAGAGTTAGGGGTATTATAAGTTTAAAATTAAAAATTATATAATTTTATTATTTCTATACTCGCTAGCGGAGCGCTAGTGGAATTTATTATTTATAGTAGAGGTCCCCTAATTATTACGCCTACCGGTGGAATAATAATAAATTTAACTACACTTAATAGGGATATTTTTATTAGGGCGAAAATACTACGCCTTAATAAAATACGTTTTTATAAAGATACGAGCGAAGGTAAATATTTACGTTGGTTCCGCGACGTAAATATTAAATTTTTAATTAGTCCTAAGTATTTTACCACCGACTATTTAAGAATTATATATTATATAGACTCGTTAGAGGATAACCCTTTAATGTAGTAATATAGATACTACGATTTATATAGTTTAACTAGTATTACGTTTAGCTTTTTTAAGAAGTTTCTTTTTAATTTAATAACGGATTTAATTAACCGCCGTCTCTTTATTTATAAAAAGTAGGAGGAAGTTAAATAATAACCTTATTAAAAAGTATCGTTATTTAAAGTTTATTTTAAAGAAATAAAGACCTAGCTACCCCCGTTTTTAGAGGAGTATAAAGTAAATTTCTTTTTAACTAAATTTAAATCTAAGTTTAAAAATAAGATTCTTAGTACCGGTAGTATATTTATTTAAAAAGAAGAAATTTTTACCTAGGTTATTATATAAGAAAAGAATTTAGAGTATATATAGTTAATAGGTAATTTTAATTTTAATTCGGGTTCCTAATTAAAGAACCCTAATAAAGGAAAATTTATAATAAACCGAATTACTAAACTTAATACCGGCGATAGCGTTAAATAGGCGTATTTAAAGAAGAAAGGTAATAAACGTAAAGTTAATATTATTAATTCTTCGTACGATAAGATTATCTATTATTATTATAAAATAGAAAGTTATATTAAGTCTAAATATCCCGATATAGATAAACTAGTTATAAACGTCGGCGCGGTATTAATAAAAAACGATTAAGCCTAATTTATACCTCGGAAGAAGGGTAAGAAAAACGATTAATAAAAATATACTCTTTTATTCTTTTTAAGGGTTGGATTATTTTTTATAATAAAATTAAGTAGTTTATTACTTTAATTAATTTAAAAGTATAAATTAATTTAATTTTATAGCGGTTTATTATTAAAAACGATTTAGAATCTTATAACGCTACTTTACCGCTAGTTAAAATAATTGGCGGGTAAAGTATATATTATTATAACACGTATTAATTAAACTATTAAATAATTGATAGTTAGGGTTAAGGGCGTGAGTATAATACTTTATTCTATATTATAAACTTTAAAGATTTAGACGTTATTCTAAATATACCTAAATTATATTAATTAAAGATATTAATTAATTCTAAAGCGGACTAATAGCGGTTTAAAGTTAATTTTAATAATTTATAAATTAAAGAACCGGCCAAGTTTACTAGTAGTTTTAAAAATAAACCGAATATATTCGCGGTCGTGTACGCTATAATATCGCGAGGCGAATAGGAAGAACTTCCTAACCTAAAGATTCCTAAGAAATTTATAGAGTTTTATAATATTTTTTTTAATAAAAAGGCGAGTACCCTATTTATTTTTAAATAGGGGGATTATATTACTAAGATAAAAATTAATAAAGAACCACCCTATAAACCTCTTTATAATTTATTTTAAATTAAATTATCGGAGTTACGGCGTTATTTAGAATCTTTATTTTATAAGAGCTAGATCCGTTATTTAACCTCTTTAACCGGAATACTTATTCTTTTTATATTTAAAAAGAATAATAAACTATATCTTTATATAAATTACCGGGGCTTAAATACGGTAATTATTAAAAAACGATACTTACTATTCTTAATTACCGAGATATTAGACCGTTTATACGGTTTTAAAATCTTTACGAAGTTAGACTTTAAAGATATTTATTATAAGATCCGGATTAAGAAAGGCGATAAATAAAAAATTATTTTCCGAACTCGTTATAATTATTTCGAATATTTAGTTATACCTTTTAGGCTCGTTAACGCACCGGCGACGTTTTAAGTTTATATTAACTATACGTTTATAAATTTAGTAAATATAACGTACGTAGTATATTTGGATAATATCCTAATTTATAGTATTAATCCGGCGGAGTATTAGCGGTATATTAAATAAATATTTAAACGATTACGTTAGTTCTAGTTATTTATTAACCTTAAGAAATACTAATTTAATACCGAAATAATCGAGTTCTTAAATTTTATTATATTTATTAATAAAATAATTATAAACCCGGAACGTATTAAGATTATTAAAGAATAACTTTAACTAAAAATATATCGGGAGGTATAAGTTTTTTTAGGCTTCGCTAACTTCTATAAGCGGTTTATTTATAATTATTTTAATATAACTACGCCGTTTACTAGCCTATTTAAGGGTAGTAAAATAAATAAAAAAATAAATCCGTTTAAATAAATAGACGGCGCTATAGAAGTATTTTAGATCTTATAAAATATATTCGTAAACGCGCTTTTTCTACGCTATTACGATCTAACTAAATAATTATATATAAAGACGGATATTTCTAACTTTAGCCTTAGTTTTATATTATTATAATAAGATAAGAATAATTATTAACGCTTTATAGTATTCTGGTCGCGGAAATTAAATCCCCTAGAATAGAATTATAAGATTTATAATTAAGAATTACTCGTTATTATAGTAGTAATAAAATAATAGCGATATTACCTAGAAGGTAGTTTTTATTATATTAAAGTCTAAACTAATTATAATAATTTAAAGAGTTTTATAAAGTAAAAGGAGCTAAACTTTAGGTAGGCTCGTTAGGTATTTAAATTAATTATTTATAATTTTAAAATCTTTTATCGGGCTAGGAAATTGAATCCTACCGATATATCGTCGCGGCGCTTTAATTATGAGGGAGTATCGCCGTTGAATATTAAATTATTATTAATACTTTAGAATAAACTTACTCTTTAGACTAACGGTTAATTATCGGAAAGAGATAAGAAAGTTAGGGTAATTATAACCTCTACTTTTTAAATTATAAAGTTAAGAGTAGTAATTCTAAAGCGGGATATTATAGTAATACCTAAAATTATATATAATAATCTTAAAAGGCCTACTAAAATATTGATTCGGGAATTATAAATTTATAATAATTAAATAAACTCTTTTCGAATTAGAGTAAATATATTAAAGGACCGCCGTTATATAAAGAATAAGATATAGGCTATAGACTCCGAGGGATTATTAAGATATAATAATTATCTTTATATATTAAGGGATAAAGCTTTAAGGGAAGAGTTTATAAAGAAATATTATAATAATTCTTTAATAAGTTACTTTAATGTTATAAAATTATATAAATTATTTGCCCGAAAATTTTTCTAGGAGGGTAGCCTAAAGTAAATTACGGACTATATTAAAACTTACGATATATATTAACGGACGAAGGCGCCGCGATATTATTTATATAACGAATTAAATTCGCTTCCTATTACTATTTAATTATAAAAGGAAATTTTTATAAACTTTATAACTAGTTTACCGCCTAGTAAATATAGAGGTATCGTTTATAATACTATCTTTATCGTTATAGATCGATTTATAAAAATGGCTAGGTATATATTTATAATTATTAAAATCGATACTATTTAGTTAGCGGAAGTATTTTATTTTAAAATTATTTACCGCTATAGTATACCTAATAGTATTATTAGCGATAGAGGCTCTGTTTTTACGAGCACCTTCTAATTAATTATATATTTTTATTCGAAAATTAAATAATATTTAAGTACTACCTTTTACCCTTAAACGGATAAGTAGATAAAGTATTAAAATTAAATATTAAAGTATTATTTACGTGTATTTATTAATAATAAGTAAATTAATTAGGCTAGATTACTACTTATAGTAGAATTCTTAATAAATAATAGTTGGAGTACCGCCGTCGGAACGATATTGTTTTTCTATATATATAGTTATTATCCTAAAATCCGCTAGGAGGTCGAGGACGATTTTAGGGAAAGAAGAGTACTAGTTATAAATAATAAAATACGATAGTTATAAACTTTAAAGAATAAAATTATAGAGTATTTTTAAAGCGCTACCGAATACTAAATTAAATAATATAATAAAACGTATAAATTATAAAGTTATAAGGTTAGTGATTTAATTATATTAATAATAAAGAACTTAAAGTAAAAGCGCCTAAATAAGAAATTATCCTATAAATTTATAGGGCTCTTTAGGATTATTAATAAAATAGGAATATAAATTTACCGCCTACTACTACCTTCTACGTATAAAATTCATAATATTTTTCATATATCGTTATTTAAGTTATATTATCTTCGCGATTATATTAATACGGCGGAATCTTTTATATAAGCCCTCGAACTTATTAATAATAATAAGTTATAGGAGGTAGAAGAGATAATTAATAAGATTAAGAATAAAGAAGGTATCTAGTATAAAGTTAAATAAACTAATTAAGGCGAAGAATATAATTAATAATTATTAGACGAAGAGTTTATTAATATTAATAAATTAATTAAAGCCTTTAAGTAGGCGGGTAGTAAATATAAATATATAAATATAATTAAAGAGGTTATTTAGCCGTATAAGATAATAAAGTGAAATAAACGAAGCCGACGTTAAAAGTAAATATTACTACTTTTATATTAATATTTATATAACGGATATTCTCCTCTATATTTATAATTTTATTATACGGTTTTAAGGTATAATTAAATTTAATTTACTATTAAACTATTTATATACGATAACGATAAAATATCTTATTTATAAGAATACTTTTATTTTAGGTATAGTTTATATAGATACCTAGAATATATTATTAAATAGTATATCTAGGTAAACTTAGCCAGCGCCGATTTAAGAAAAAAAGAATTCGATATCGTTATTATATCGTACGAAAGATTTAGTTATTATCGGAATTATTAAAAGAAGACGTAATCTCCCTAATATAATTCTTAAAAATATTATCTTCCTCGGGACTCTCTAGGTCCCGTTTATATTAACGGAAACTTTCGGTTTTTTTTTTAAGAATTTTATTCATCGCCTTTAATTCCTTAATATATTAATTCGCCGCCGTTAATTAATTCTATAAGTTAGCGATTATAGTAGGAGTTTACCTATTAATTACTACCGTCTTATTATATACTTTACGCTATTAAGTAATTTTCTTATTTATTAATTTATATTTATATTCTTCTTTAGGAGTTTTATTATTAATACGGGTATATCGATATATAAACCTCTTTACCTTCCTTCGGAAAGGTTTAGAGATTTATTATTATTAATATACGCCGTTTTAGAGTTTACGGTTATAGTTTATCTTTATATAATAGTCGATTCCGTGGCGATTAATATAATAAAGTATATAAGGAGGGGACGTACCTCGAATATAATTATTATTAAAATTATAGAAATAGACCCGGTAAGGGAGCGACGAAATATAATAAATTATTATTATAGTTAATATCGCGTAGCCGCGCTAATAGCGGACTAATTATATTTATTAATATATTTATAACTAAAATAAATTAATATAAATAAACTAATACTATCGGTGAATAGGAGTTATTTATAAAGTTAGAAGAAAACTATATATAACGAGAGTATTATTTTTATATATTAATTATAATACTAGAACGCTGTTATAGAGTTAAAGTAATAATATACGAGAGAGGCTAAAGAAGTTACGAAGAGAGAAAGTAATAAACGGGCGAGTTTATTTATATAATAAACCGTCGCGCTAAATACTTTAGTATTATTATACGTCGATACGCGCCTCTACTCCGTTACTTTACTCTTATTAATAATTACTACTATTACTATAATAGTTATATTATTATTAATCTCCGGGTATAATATTAGGGTTGTACCGCTTATATATAATACTTTACTACTAGTATTTATTATAGTATAATAGGAGTATATAGTAAGAGTAACTACTACTATTCCGTTACTAGTACTATGACTACTATAGGAATAATCTAATATACTACGTTTACTATAAGTACTACAAGCGCTATAGGAACGATAGTGTATACAATTTCGCTCCGTTACTATTATATATAATAGTACTATAGGGACGAAAGAAATATTACTTACTTAACTATTATTATTATATATTAGCGCTATAGGGATAGTTTTATAAATATACTATTTACTTACTACTAGTATTACTATATAATAGAGGTAGTTTAGTAGTATTACTCTTCTACTACTAGTACTATATAATAATACTATAGGAAATAGTTTTATATCGATCCGCGACTAGTACTAAATATTAGCGCTATAGGACCGATAGTGTAAATTAAAAGACTCTTTTTCCTTATCCCTTTATGGGGTTGAAGGTTTTTTAATAAACTTCGATTATTTAACTAAATACTATTCCGTGACTAATACTATATATATTATAGGATTAGGTGCGCAGCCTTATACTTGGGTTACTACTACAATAACGTCGTTATATTAAATAACTCTTTTCCCTTATATCCCTTTAAGGGTTTAAAGGTTTTTTAATAAATATTTTTTAATTAAAATATTTAGGCACCTAGAGACTAAGGCCTAAAGAGAGAGATAATTATAAAATAATAATATATTATATATATCTACGCCCCGTTAAAGGTGTTAATATATTATATATACCTACGCCCCGCTACCTTTATAATATTATTATTTATCGATACGGGGTTCTAGCCTTAATATCGCGGGGTTCTAATTTTTAATAATTTTATATCGAGTTAATATTCCCCCGTTTTATTAGAATCCTTAGAGATTAGTTCTATTATTAAATCTAGGATTCAAAAATTACTTAATAATGAACCTCGTAACTATTTTACGTCTTTTATATTATTACTAAACTACTAGCTCTACGCCAGCGGCCTTAGGTATTATATAAATATAAACGATTTAAACTCTATAGTAAAGTTAGGTTACGGGCGAGGACCTTTAATAAAAGGGATAAATTTAATTTAATTTTTATTAATAGTTTCGATTAGATATTTAAGGTATATAGTATTAAATATAGTTAACGTCTCTAAAGAGGGAATAATTAATCTAGCGATATCCTATTATCGTAGGCCGTTTTAAATAAATTATCTCGAAAAAATATATCTTAAGAGTTAGTTATTTAGTATAGAATATAGGTTTATAGAAACTTTTATATTTATTTATAGGAGGTATTTTAGGTTTATTTATATAAATACTAATAAACGTAAAGATCGTCTTATAATATTAATTTTTAATAGTAGGATTCTTTCCCTCTTTTAAAGAAACACTATTTATATTTAATTTATATTTATTAAAAGACGGAGTTAACCTTTTCCGGGTAAATAAATAAATTATATTATTATTTTATTTAAAATTTCCTCTAGACTAGCTTCCTTCTTCGATTTAATACTAGATAGAGTTAACGTTATTATTCTTAATATTACTACGAAGATCTATACGTATTACGCCTTTAATAGCACGGTTTATAAGTAAGATTTATTAATATTTTCGGGTAAACCTTTCCTAGGCTTAGGAAAGTATATAGGTAACTCTTTTAATATTAAATTTATAATTCTATCTAAATTCTTTACTCCGTTTCCGTTTTCGATTTAGATTAGAAGGGTTAATTAATCCCTATAAACACTTTAACCTAAATTAATAATCGTAGTTATATATTAAAGAATTATAGAACGTACCTCTTTATTAGGTATAATATTTATTAGAGAAGAAAGTTAAAATAGTTACTTTTAAATCTCCGGTTATTAATAAAGGCCTTTTCTCTCTTATAAACGTATACTTTTATAAATAAGCGTAACCGACTTTTTCCGTTTAATACTGTATAATTATACTACTATAAGTTATTAGCTAAAGAACGTTTAGAATATATAAATAACTACTTTACTTTAGTTTTTTAATAGGTTTAATAAAGATTACTATTTATATTTCTTAATATTTAACTTTACTTTTAGTAGGTATATAATAATTAGAAATAAAAAAAGAGGAGATAAAAGTCTTTTTTAATTAATACGCTATAGGATAATATATTACGAATATATTAATAGGAGTTATAATAGTTAGTAGGTAACGAAGCCTCGGCGGCGGTATAATAATAAAACTACGATAATAACTAATTTAAATTAATCTATAAATTATCGGGATTATCCGCCGCCCGCCTAAAATATATCGTTCTACTTTTAAATTAATAACTATTATAATATTAACTCGCTTTATTTAACTAGGTAAAGCCGGTTATTTACGTTTATTTTACCTAGTCTTAATTTATCCGGTATAATAATATCGATTAAATTATAAGAGAAACTTTCTCTATATTAATTAATTTATATAAAAGATAAGAATTAATAAATATTATATTATATTTCTATATCTCTCCTTTACCCTTAGCGCTACGACGCTATATTTAAACTCGTTCCTAACTTTATCGCCTACCTCGGTTATTATAAAATACCTTCGAAGTTAGTCTTCCTCCTCTTTATATATCCTAGTTATTTCTTTAATAATATTTATACTCGGCCGGCCTTTAAGCTAGATAAATTTAAAGGAAAATAAAAAAGATTTTATTAAAATATAAAATATTACCTCTAATTTATTAAAGAGTTTAATAAAAAGTAGGTATTCCTTAGAGTTCTATAAATAGAATATAATTTATAACTTCCGGCCTAAAACCGGTAGGTTATATCGTAGTATTAATTAAATAAATAAAAGAGTGTAAATATAAATACCTACTACGCGTAAATAGGGAGTCTATATATATAGGGTCGAATTACTAGGCTATATATTAAATTAATATTCGAAATAAGAAAAATAAACCGATATATCCTAACTAATTATAAAATATAAACTATTTTTATAAATATTATTTAAATAATTTTAGCCCGAATATAACCTACTATTACCCCGTTTATCGCGGTATTTTAATATTAATTTAATGATTTCCCTCCCTTTTTTAATTAGAATAAAAACGCTATATCGGTTTTTTATTATTAATAACTCTTCTAGTATTTAACGAGATTTACCGCCCTCGTTTTTTAAATTTCGTTTCTAGATCTTCTACCTACTTAACCCCGTTTATAAATTAATAGTAGGTTCTATTTATAATAACCCTATACTAGGGATACCTAGTCGTCTTTATCGGTATATTATAATCGCCTACTATAAACGGATATTTATTAATATAATAATATTAATAGCCCGTACCCTAAAAACTCTATATTATAGTAATATATATAACCGCCTTTTTTATATTCGTCACGGGCGCGTAGAATATCGAGTCGCGTAGTATTTTCTCTATTACGGATACTTTCTTTAATATATTAATTATTTAACCCGGGTTAATATTATAAATAATACGAGCGAGGTAAAATTAATCTCGGGCGCGGTTAACGAGTATAATTATATTTATATTTAAAAAGCTAGTAGAGCGGCTATATTTAAAAGCGATAAAGCGGGCCTTATATAAAAGACCCTCTATTTCATAAACCGGTTATTATTAAAATTACGATTTTTATATTAAATTCTCGTAATCTTTTCGATTAAGAATAAAGTTAAGATATATATTTCTAAAATTTCCGTTTAAAATTATATTATAGCCGTGAGTAACGAAATCGGAGAGTATAATATAATTATAATAAAGGAGTAATATTATTATTAAAAGCCTATTATAGACTTAAAGAACGAAAGGTAAATTAATAATTTCGGTATTAATACTATGATATTTATACGCGTCTTATACGAGATTATAAATACGATTAATAAATTATTCTACTTTATTAACTTCCTTAAAGAATCTTTTAATATTATTATAGAGTTATAATATATCTTTATATCTAGTAATTAAATTATAGACCTTAAGAATTATTTTTATTTATTAATTACGAGAACCGATAATTTTAATTTATTTAAGAAAAAGTTTATTAAAGGCGAAAAATAACTCGGCCTTTTTAAATAACGGAGATTTAGAGGTTAACTTTTTAATAACGGGCTCTCGAAATTTAACCTCTACCTATTTTATTCTAGAGATTAAAGAGATAAATTAGGCGTTTATTTAAATAATAAATTTCTTAATTACCTCGTCGATCTACGCTCGTCGAACTATATAACTATATTTATTAATATTACGAAGAGGGCTATAATATATAGGGTAATTTTTTAACTCTTAATTAAACTCGAGAATAAAACCGAACCTAATTTTAATCTAATAATCGGGTTCTTACCTCCGGTATCTTTAAAGACGATATAATATTTTATAATATTTATATAATTATTTATACTTTTTAAAATAAAGATATAGTTATAAAATAATATTATATAAGGATTATTATCTAGATCGATCTCGGCGTAGGCGGATCCTATAATATAATTAACTATCGTATCCTTTATTAATTTATCGGTGTATTTTTTATAATATCGGGGCTCTAGATATATCTCGCCGTAGATAAAGGGATATTTATAGTCATAGTTAAAAGTTAACGGGTAGTATTTAAAACACAGAAATAAGTTATAAAGTACCGTATATAGTAATTTATATACACCGTAATATAGATAAAACTAAAAGTAAATCTCGACGTAAAGAATATAAGGCTCGTAGTACTTTTTATTATAATAAAAGTAATTATATCGAATTTTATACGACTTTAAATAGAGTTAATATAATTTATCTCTATAGTATTCCTCTAAATAAATATAGTTATAGGTAGTATATTATTTATTATATCGAGTTATATAAATTCCGTAATTAATATCCGCGATATAACTATCTTTATCTCTTAATTTATAATCTTTATAAATACGTTTATAACTATAACTACACTTAAGAGCGGCTCCGTATATAGTATTATATCGTAATTTAATATAAATAGTAATTCGTAGTAACGAACCTTTATAATATATTTATAATTTAATATAATAACTTCGATTAAGACGCGGTATTAAATAGTTTCTAGGGCCTATATAAAATAATATATTAAACTAGTTTTAATGTACCCGTAAAGTAAAGCGATATTCGGTACCTAGATTTAATATTTTAGATCGTATAAGTCTCCGTAAAACTTCGGGTAAAAATAGTTATAATTTATTTTAGTCCTTTAATAACGCTTTAAATACCGAATAATATTATATAATAACTCCGAATAATATTTATTAATATAGGTATATCCGTATTTAAGTCGTAAGATATATTTTCTATTATAACTACCTTCGGGTAACGAGATCGAGAAGTTATCGGGCTCTAATATTTTAATTTCGATTTCTTTATATCGGGGGTAATATAACGTTAGAGTATTATTTATATTTCTCTTTTTCTCGAGTATAATAATAACCTTATCTTATATAAAAACGGGGCGTACGGTATCTATATTACTAATTATATATATTCCGTAACGGGCGCGATTTAATAAAACGTTAATATAATTCGAGGTCTTTAGGAATTTATATTTTCTTTTATTATTACTCCGGACTAATAAAATAATAATAATTTTCACTTTTTCTCTTTAAAAATTATCTACGCTAGCGATCCTTAAAGCGTTTAATAATATTATTTTACGAATATTATTTTAAATTATAATTATCTTATTTTTATTATTACTCTTTAAGCCCTTCGTCTTTAAATCTTTAAAATCTCGGTTACCGACTACGATCGCGAAGGAAGATTATAAATATTATTTAAACTTCTATAATTATCTTAGATAAAGAGTTAAAACTACGATATTTTTATTTTAATAAATTCCTTAACGGATAAAATAAAAAATAAAAATAATTATTATCTTTACCTCCTAAATATTAATTTTAGAAAATAACTATATTATATTCGAGGGGGAAATATCTTCCTTTTTATTATAATCGAGCTAGAAGAGACGTTTCCGTATTCCGTTAATTTCTAGATATATAGATATTAATAGGTAATTTTATAATTTAGGATAAAGCGTAGACCTAATTAACTCTATAATTAATAGATATATCCGATACTAAACCTCTAGCGAACTATAAAGAAACCGCGGATAACTAAATTAAAGATAAATTAATTATTCGAAAAACGAGATATCTAAAGAGAATTTTATACCCTTAAAATTATTATATTAAAATTCGTAATTATTAATCTAGGGCCTTAAATACTCGTAATCTTTAATAAAAATAATATACTCGACGGAAAGTAGGAGTATAATAAAGATATATATCTTTAATACCTCTCCCGCCTCTTTAAATATTATTATTTTTATTTATACTCGGCGGAGGATATCTAAATTACGTACTAGGCCTATAGTTATAATACCGATAATATACGCGCGAAATAAATAACGTAGGTCTAGCTCCTAATAATACTTTTTAAATAAAATATTAATATAATAATATAAATCGAAAATATATAGGAAACGGCGGGTAAATTCTATAATATTTTATTAAACCTAATATTTATATAAAGTTAATCGCTCGGAGTTAAATATCTCCTTTAAATCAATACCGAGAAATTCTAGAATTAGACGAGTTAAAGTAATATATTTAGGTACTTCTTTAATTTAATTATTTAAAATATTAAACTTCCTACCGCGTACTTTTTAAAATTTATTTTAGTTAATTTTACGTCCGAAAAATTATTTAAAATAATTATAGTAGTAGTTTTCGAGATATTCTTTAATATTACTTTATTAGGCTAGATTTTTAAAATTTAATATAAATTCCTTAATCTCTTTAAAAGCGATATCTAATTTTATATAAAATTAATATTTCTTATAACTTTCGATCTTTATAAACTTAATTTCCTTCGATATATAATAGAGGTTTAAATTCTAAAGGAGTTCCGATTTCGACCTCGATTTTAAATATATAAATTACTCTACGCCGTCTTTAACTAGATATTTAAAAAATTAATCGAGAGCGTAATTTATATAGTATATATAAATAATTAACCTAAGTTTAACTAAATTACGATTTTTTAATAAGGCCTTAATAATAGCGATATCGGTATAATTTTTACCGGTACTAAACGGGCCTTAGATTAGCGTAAAATAACTTTTTAAAATATTTATAATAAATAGCTACTATATATCGTCGAGTATAAATTTCTCGCGGAGTATATTATCGTTAAAAAGTTATCCGGGTATAAGTCTTAATTACTCTCTTTTAATTAAAATCTCTAGATTAAAGGCGAAGCTAGGCCTATAAAAGTATATAAAAATAAATATATCGATATCTCTAATATATTATATATCGGGGGCGATAAATTAAGAAAAAGGTAGATCGAGGGTATAATTTATTTTTTAAAGCGCTTATAGTATTAATTAAAAGAATAGTAATAGAATTCCTAAAAACTCGATAACTAATTATCGTAGTTTATAAATCTTTCCGAGGTAATTATTAATTTAAATAATATCTTCCGAATTATTCTTTATCGGGTTTAGTATTAACGTAGCTCGGTCTATATATTTAAAAAGATTCGGCCGTTTATCGAAGGCCCTCTAAAATCCGGTTAATTAAACTTTATATTCTTCTTTATTATTTTTCCTTTTTGACGGAGGCGTCGGAATAAGATTATAAATAAAGAAAAAAATAATACGACCTATAAAAGAGATAAAATATATAAAAATATCGATTTATAATTATTTAATATTTCTTTATTACTCTTCTCGCTTTTTAATTCTCTTTTTCGTTAATATAAAAGATTAATTAAATTTAATTATAACTTAAAGCCCTTTCTTCCGATCGAATTTAAATCGAAATAAAGCGATATTATAATAAATAATATTCCGAACGTTATTATTTTATCGCTTCGATAATAGTTAAATATTAAAGAGTTTATTAAGCCGTTTATATTTTATTTATATTATATCGCGGAGTTAAACGAGTATATCTTTATATAAAAGTTTAAATTATCGGTCGAGTAAACCCGCTAGACTAGGAAAATAATATTTCGTAGAATTATTCGAAGGTAGGTATTTTAATCGGGGGGATTAAATTTCTTTAATAATTAATAGGATTTTAATATCGAAGATATTTATATAATTATTATTATATCGTAGACCTAACTCTAAGAATACACTAGGAAGGTCTTAACCTACTTCGAAAATTAATTAATAACTTTTTTACTCTAAAGGGCGGCTTTTTAATAAAAGTATTATAACTTTAAAATTAAATTATTAACGAATATAAATTAAATTTAATTCCGGCCTATAAAAATTATTCTAGAATTAGGGTTAAAAAATCGTTTATAATCGATATAAACTCCGTAATAATCTAGGCGCTTTAGTTTAACTTTATAATTCTTTCTAATATTATTAAACTCGTTATTATTATAATCGATATTAAATCTTTATCTTTAGTTATTTCCTCCCGCGTAAAGACTCTAAAAGCGGAAGTTATAAATTCAAATAAATTAATAATATAACGACCGTTTAGGCTAAAAAGAAACGTATAAATAATATCGAGCGATATCTCTAATATTAAAGATAATAGAATATCTAGGTAAAAGATAATTTAGAAAAAAAGAAATATTTTATCTTTAAAGATATATAGGTTTATTTTTAACTCGACGTTATCGAGCTTTTTATCTATAAAGACTTTAATTATAATTAATCTTTTTTTAATTATTAACTTCTTAATAATTTATTATCTAGTTTTTATATACTTTTTATTAATAAGGTTTTAATTAACTATAAAAAACTTCCTAACCTCTATAATTTAAAACCGAGTATTTTATCTTAGTATTAAAAACGTCTACTTTTAGAAACCGGTTTCGAGTTCGCTCTATAATCGTAACCTAGCGGTAGATTACGGTAGTTATATACTAGTATTATTTTTACCTACTACGATTTCGTATAAGAATTTATACTACTACTCTTTAAAATAACCCTTCGATAACTCTAAATATAGGTATAATTCGCGATAAAGCGCTTTTAAAATAGGTTTAAACTCGTAAATAAATTTATATTTATTTTTATATTTATATTTCCTACGCCTGAAATCGAAGTAGGGTTTACTACTATATAAATAAAATTAGATTATTTCCTATTATATTAAAATAAGTCTATTTACGTATTAATTTCTATTATATCGGTTTAAAAGAGTAAGGTTTAAAATCGCTAAAACTTTATTATTAAAGAAATATACTATAGTAGAGTTATTTTATATTAAAGTAAGGTTATTATAAAGTTAATAAAAGTAATATAATAATTATATAATAAGGTAGTCGCTAATCGTAGAACGAATTCCGTTTATATCTATAAATATTTATAAATCTAGATAATTTTAATTATTCCTAGATAACCTAAAATATTCTTCGCTAGTATATTATAAAGAGTTATTAGTATTTATAGTACCGAAATATATAGCGGGCTATATAAAGGCTCTTATTTATTAAATATTTAAAATATACTTCTTTTAATTTATTATAAATTATATCTCTCCGTTAATATTCGACCGAGTTATTTTATTATATTTAGTTCCGAGGTAAGTCTTTACTATTTAACTTCCTAATTATAAACTCTTAAAAACTTTCGTATTTATACGACTTAGGGTAGGACGTTTAATTAAAGAGTTTTCTATATAACTAAATTATCGTTATTAACCTTATATAGTTTCGAAAGTATAGGTATATAGAATAGTTAGTTATTTATAACTACGGGCGCTTCGGAGTTATTACTATTATTCTTAAATAGTTATATTTATTAATACTACTCTTTCTCCTCCGTCTTTACTTCTTTAAATATTTATATCCTTTATTCCTTATTAAGAGTTATAGTATAATTATAATTCTTAGGATCCGTACTACCCTCTTTATCGATATCTAGTATATTTTTAATTATAGTAAATACTTCGGTGATTTTATTTTATTCTTTATTTTTTTATATTATAAATTATACTTCCTTATTCGTAAACGAGATTAGATAAGTATATTCTTTAATAAAATCGTTTTATTTTAAATAAACTCCGATGAAAATTACTCGAAGATTAATTAAATTATTATCTTAAAGTATACTAGTTTATTTAATTAAATATTACTATATATTAAAGTATAGTAGCCGAAGCGCCTATATATAATATTTATACTTTAGTCCCGTAGCCGCTATATAATAAAGAGTTATTTATTTATATTTTAAATTTATTAAAGTTTCTTTTTATTCTCCGGGATTTATCTCCTCGAAATTATCGTTAAATTTCGGTTTCTCTAACGTTTATAAACGCCTTAAGTTGTAATTATAAAAAATAGAAAATCCTAATTAAAGAAAGAACGGAAGTATTAAAGTACTTTATTAATTAATAATATTAAATATATCCGTCGATTATAGGTATAAAAAGATATTACTTTAATAGAGATTAAGATATTAAAGAGTTAATAAATAACACGGGGTTAATATAATAATATATAATATAAAAGATATTTATTATTCTATAGAGGATTTGGCCTTAATATACTAGAATCCTAGTATTACCCTAGTCCCGATAGGGCTAGCGGTAGGGCTTAGCCCGCCGTTTTAGTAGATATTTATAATAATACTTTTATTAAAGTCTACCCCGTAATAAATCGCCCCTTTTGAGAAAAAAAAGTTAATACCCTCGTTAATATACTTATATAGGGTATCGTAAATAATAACGTAAATAGCGTTTATATATAGAAGTAAATAAATAAGAAATATATATTCTAAATTATCGATCGATTACGGGTAGGCCCGTAGAGTCTTAAAGTTTAATATAGAGTCGTAAAACTTAATATTAAAATCGCGATAACGAGGTAAGGCGATAGGGGGGTATAAAGATAATATAAATAATTAATAATAAAAACTATAATATTAATAAAATAAGAGTGTATATATATAATATTATAAAAGTATTAATACTAAAGGACTAGGGCCCTAACTATATATTAGAAAAATAAAATCTTAGTGTAAATTTAACTAGCTAGAGAAAGTTATTTAATAGTACTTTTAGAATTAAAATTATTTTAGCGCGGAGCTAGTCCCGATTCGGTTAAATAATTACGTAATTAATTACTCTTTCTCTTATAAGTATATTATTTAGTTAAGAAGTAGCGATAACGAGGGGTATATACTTAAATCTATATAAAGAAGTATATAGGTAATATACTACTAGGATATTCGGGCTATATAACTCTATATACGACTAGGCGAATAATTTAAAACTATTAAAAAGTAGTTTTACTAGTTCTCGGTATAATACCCCTTTAATATTATTATAGTACCCGTACTCTAAATAGAGCTCGATAGGTAGATTTAATATAATAGTTATTTCCTAGTAAAAATAAGTAAAGAGCGATAACGTAAAAGAGAAATATAATTATACTTTTAGAATTATCGACCCTAGAAGAAGAATTCGGCTTAATATTTAACCTATTATTTATATTCCTTAATAAATTCGTCCGCGAAAATATTTTTAGTATTTATTTAATAGTCCTATATAAATCCCTAGTCTTTCTAGGATAGAAAGTATTCGGTAGTATAACCCTTCCCCTTTTTAATAATACAGTTATCGAGGATATACTTTAGTTCCTACTCTAACTTTAAATTATTTTATTTAGTTTCTACTACTTTAGGGTTAATAGGCCGTAGATATTTAAAAGGGTCTTAATTTAATAATAAATACTACTCTAGTTATATTATTAAAAATATATTATAAATTTTCTAATTTTCTAGGATATTAAGGCGGTAAGTATACGAGCCTACCGATATAATTAAAAACCTTAAATAAATAAATTATTTATTAACTATATTTATAACTAATAAATTTATTTACTAGAATATTATAATCTTTATATAAGCGAAGTAAGACCTAGTCCTCTTTACGGAAATATTAAAGATAATAAATATAATTATAATACTCCTTATTATATATTTAAGTAAAAGTAATTATATCCGAAATTTAAATATATATTAGTTTTTTTAATAAAATGTTATTCTCCTAACTTCCTAGGTCTAACGCGTTATTAACGATAAAATCGAAAACTACTTTATTTAGAGTATAGTTAATAAACTAGAAAAATATATTATTATATTATATAATTATAAAAGGTAGTATTTTTTTCTAGGTTTTAGAGTTTTATAAAATAGCGATCTAAAATCGTAATATAATTTTAATAATTTAATTTATACGCTCGTTTAATCTATTTATTTATAGATAATAAGTAGTAGAAAATATTAAATTTACTCTAAACTTATTAAATAGAGCCTTTTATAGGGTATTTATAAATTTATAGTCGCGGTCGGAAAGAATAACCTTCGGAATACCCTAGTCTATTAAATATAAACGATATAAAAGTATATCTACCTATTACTCTACGTTCTATATTAATTTTCCTAGAATCGCGGTTACTTTTCGGGAAAATTTATATATAATAGTTATAATATTATCGAATCCTTCCTACGAAAGGGGTAAGGCTAGGATAAAATCGATAAAAATTATATAAAAAGAAGAGAGTAGTATAAGAATAAATTATAATACTCTATAAGATTTATATCTAAGAGTACCGAATAATTAATATTATAGATAGTATCGTAAATACTCCCCTAGTTTCTTATTTAATTTATATATATACTAGTACTTAGTTATTATTTTATAGTATTTATATCTTCTTATATATAAATTAGAATATACGACGTTAAATAAAGCTTTAATATATAAAGAAGATATATATAAGCGCTTTAATATATATACGCGATTAATAGTTAAATTATTAGTATATTATATTAAGTCGTTACCCCCTTTCGAAAATAGAAGATTTACGGTATCCTCGCCGGTTTCTATATTATATTTAAGTATATAATTTATTTTAATTTAAAAGTCGTTATTTTAATACCCTTAAAGTAATTCTTATTTAAATTAATTATTTATTTCTATTAATATATAGACCTTATATATATATACCTAGAGTATATTTAACTCGCCTTCGGAAAAGTCCCTAACTACGTTTTTCTATTATAGTTAAAATAGGGCGTCTAGTACTATATATTTAATACTAAGTTTATAACGGATTTTTATATTTTAAAAACACTGAATATAATCTAAAGCCCGTACGATACGTAAATTAATCTTTACTATAAATAAGGTAATTATACTTATTTATTTAACTATATTAAATATAACTTTACAATTAGTATAGATAACCGTCTTAAGGGCTAATTCGACTATCGATTTAATTTTAGTAAATATTTATACTATTTTTATTAATTCTATTTTAATAGGTTAATAGTATATTTCTATATCCTTATAGAGTCGGCTAAAGAAAAGAATAAACTAAATTTACTTTTAATTAAAATAAAGGCCTTTTAGCTCTTTTATAATATAGTAAATTATAACCCTATAACCGAATTCTTTACTAGTATTAAGGTCGATAAATAGTTCCTTTTTATTATTAAAATAATATAGAAAGAAAGGTTTAGAAAGAGTATTCTAAATAATTTTAAATAAACGAATCTCCTATAAGGAAAGTAATTTAAAATTAATCTTTTTAATATATTCTTATCGCTAAGCGCCTATAGGGGGTATTTTATTTAATAATATAGTTTTCTTATTTTATAAAGACCTAGCTAGAGTAGTATAATCTTTAATATAATCTTTTAATTAACTAGTTATTCCTAGGTATATTTTAAATACTATTAATATTTATAAAAAAACTAGTTATTTAATAACTATAAACTTTTCTTTAGAAATTAATAGCCCGAACGAGTTAACCTTCTAGCTAAATAATATAACTAATAAATAACCGATAAAAGTCTTTTTAAAATTAACTAAAATATTAAATTTAGCGAATAAGAAAAATACCGTATATAAATATTAAATATAATCCTCGAGGGTCTAAGAGAATACTATAATATTATTAATATATACTCGGGCGAATATTTTATAAATACGTAGGATCTAGTTTATTTACTATTATATATATATAGGCGAGTTCTTAAATCTTATTACCGTAATATTAAAAATCTCCTAGCCGCGGTATAATATAATAGTAAATTTATATCTATCCTTAGAGTATATACGCTATTAATAGAAGAAACTAACCGCGTTAATAATAGTAATCTAACGATAACCCTTAACGGCGCTAATTATATTATTCTATAGAGGTAAATAATAGACGTCTACTATAACTATAATATTTAAATCTCGAATATTAATAATAGTACGACTCTTTTTAATACCGTCTAATTTTATAGTTTAAATAACGAAGACTAGGAAGTTAAATAAAATAGTTTATATTATTTATTTAAACCGTCCCTAAATATATAGTTTATTAGAGATTTTATTAATAATCTTCCGGCTCTCGTTATTTATAGGATAAATATATATTATTTTAAGTACTTTATCTTCCTAGTCGGCGCGAAATAGTATATATATTTATTCGTTTTCTAGAATATTAATAAAGCCTCCTTCTACCTAAAGTATAGAGAATTAATTAATAACCTTTACTAGCTCCGATTATTTACTATGAATAATAATATCGTTTAAGAGGATATTATTCTTTATTAAAGTAATTACCTCTATTAATAGAATAGAAGATTAGGAACTAATTAGATTCTTTATATCTTTACCCTCTAAAAACTATTTAAAAAGTAATAAATTAATACTAGTAATAATTATATTATTAAAAACGTTTTTAATAAAAGTTTCTTTATACTCTTAAAGAGGCCTTTATATAACGAGCTCGCGAATATCGTTATCGCTTATAGTAATATTATAGTAGTTATTAAATTAAACCTCGATAACTTAGCCTAACTTTATATTCCTAGGGATTTTAATATATTTATCCGCCTTATTCTTTATAAGTATTAATTTTATTCTATTATTAACGATTCCGGTAAAGAGGTATAAATTAATATCTACCGGTTTAAAGAAATAATCTCGTACTAGTAAATTAAATTTATAGACTTCGATAATTACCGTAGCTTATAGAGGGATAATCTTTATTTTCGTAATAAATATTAACCGGTTTATATTTATACCTTTTAAATAAACGTCGATAGAGTACTTTATATTATAGTTACTAATACGGGCTATTTATTAAAATACTAATATATTTATCTCTTTAAAAATTATAATATCTATATTAATAAATATATTCATTTTAAAATTATCTATAATATAGACTTCCTTAGGGGCGGTTTCGGTTATTATTTTATTATCGCTCTTATCTTTCCCGGGGAAGTATAAAGAGGTATTAATATATTTTAAAATAATATAATAATTAATACTAATACCGGTAATTTAAAATAGAGTTACTATAATATAGATTCTTACTTTTAGAAGGAAGTATACTATAAATTTATAATTAGCGATAATTATTTTATAACTAGTATCTTTATAGCTCTTTTCTATTTTAATTCTAGAGTTTAAGCCGACCCGAATACTAGTATATTAATACTTCCTAAATATTTATCCTATTCCCGTATTTTTAGAAGAGTCGTAGTTTAATTTAATAATAGGTTTCTATTTTAATAATTCGTTATTCGTTTTAACCTAGTAATAGGTTTCCGTATTCTCGTTTATTACTAAAGACTATTTACTCTTCTAAATAATATTTATAATTAAATATCTAGGGTAGAAGGCTTTAATAGGGTTCCTACCTAAACTTTAATTTCTAAAATATATATATAATACGTTTTTAGAAGAGAATAACTCCTTATAAATACGATACTCGATTTATTTAAACGAATCGATAATAATTACCTAGTAACCGGTTATTTCGTTTTATTTATTATAGTAATTCTTTTACTACTAATCCTAGCTCTATTTATTAACGTAATTAATATTAGGTATAGATTATTCTTTTATTTATAACTTTATAATACTATTTTCTTAAGAGCGGTCTTTTTATACCTCGGTTTTATAGTAAATAATTATACGCCTAGAGGGTATTTATTATTAGCCGAAATAATTAAAATTATAACTACCGGTTATAGGCCCGCGGTTTTCTTAGCGCGGTTAATAATTAAAACGATTTCTATTTCTAAGAGGGAAAGATACGTTTCTAGTACTATTATTAATAATTTATAACTAAATAAATAACGGTTAAATTTAACGAGGTTATTATTATATTAAAGGGATATCTAGTATATTTTAATAGGCCGGATTAATAAATTAATAAAAAGTAGTTTAAAGTAACTAGTTTTATTATAGCCGAAACCGGTTAAGTTATTAATAATTCTATTAATTTTACTGTAAACTCTTTAGTTTAGAGGGCGGTAGAGGCCTAATTATTTTATTACTTTATATTATTCCTAACTAGGCTTCTTCCTTAGTATTAAATAATTAAAAAATTTATTTAATAGAATACTAGGTTTAAATAAATTAATAAAAGACTATTAAAATTAAAGTTAATATAATCGTAGATTATAAATATTTATTAATATATACTAGAAATATCGGCGGCCCTAGTTAGGTTAAATATCTTATTTATATATTATTTAGGCGTTTTACTAGTACGTATCTAAACGAATTTATATTTATTAAAACGAAGTTTACGTATAACTTCTAGTATCTTTATTTTAAATCGCTTAATAAAACGACCTATTTATTTAGGGCTAGCGAAGGTATATATTAATACTTTAATATTAATATTTAGTTTATTCGAGAATTATTTAAAGACTACTTCTTTAAGATATAAAAATAAAAACTTTTATATTTCCTCTTCGTTATACTATTTAATTATATCGTTAACGCGATTTTTAAAGTCGAAAATATTCTTATATATAGTATACTTTTTTAAAATAAATAGGTTATTCTTTTTATCGCTTTTAGGGTCGAAGAATTTAATTTTTTCGATTTTTAACTTATTCTAGGCGTTTATCTTAATACTAATATCGTTTTAATTAATTAAATTATTTACTCCTACTAGGCCTTAAAGTTCTATTAAGTCTTCCTTTATTTTAATTACTAGCCTAATAATAAAGACCTAAATTTCTAGCGATTCTATAAATTATATTATTTATTCGGAATTTATAGTAGGTTATTTAGACTCGGGAGGAGTTATAATTTCTTTATCTTTAAATTTATCCTCTAAAGACTACTTTTTTTATAGGTATTAATATAACTTTTTAATATCCCTTCGGAAGGTACCGATAAACGATATTATAGTTATTTTATTAATAACCTAGGGTAATTATACCGTAGGTTATTTAAACTTAATATACTCCGAGAGGTCGTTATTAGATTATTTTATTTTCTAGCCCCTTCTTAACGAATATTAAAGGGGTATCTTAGTAGGAGGATTAAAAAACTATATAATTATCTAAATAACTACTCGTTTAATATTAAAAATAACTTTTATTTATTTTAGAATATATTTACTTAATAATAGGAATTTTTATAAATAAAAAGTAAAATTAATTATAATAAAACTTAGTTAAACTTCTTCTAGGGTAATAATTAAAGTTATAATTAATAATAAATACTAAAAATAATAATACTAGGTAGATAATAAAAGTAGTATTAAAAGATTAGTATTCTAGTATTCTTTTTTTATAACGGAAGCGTAAAAGATATAGCTAGTAATATATTTACTAGGCTAGATATTTACTTAATAAATAACTTATTAAAATAAATAATTATATTAATAAAAGAGAAATAAATAAAGAGACGTTTTAAATACTTAATTTAATATTTACTATAAATACCCTAAATAAAAAGGGTATTAAATAGGTTATTTTAATAATTTAATAAAGAGTTTAGAAGTATTTATTTAAGGTAGTAGAGTATAATACGGAAATATTAAATAAATATAATATAAATAAAGCTCGCTGTCGATACGGAGTAAATTATTTTAAATATAATAGTTAATAGGGAGTATATTAACCGTTTTAAAGATTATTTTACTATTTATAACTAGTATAATCGTTTTTACTAATATAGAAGAGGTATAGTTCTATATTAATATCGTCGTTACTATTATTTAACACGGGGTTAATATAATAATATATAGTATAAAAGATATTTATTATTCTATAGAGGATTTAACTTTAATATATTAGAATCTTAGTATTACTCTAGTCTCGATAGAGCTAGCGGTAGAGTTTAGCCCGCCGTTTTAATAAATATTTATAATAATACTCCTACTAAAGTCTACCCCGTAATAATAAAGTAAAATCTTCTTATTTAAATATAAAATAAGAAATTATAAAACTATATTATAAAAATAAAGAGATATAATCTTTTAATTCGATATTTTACTCCAAGGAAAAGAAAAAGAATTATTTATACTATAGTTATTTAAATTTAATAGTTTAAGCCGCTTCTTGTTTATTAATAAAGATTAAATAATACTCTAAACGAATCCCTATAAAAGTTCGATTAATAAAATACTACGTAATATATACGGGGAAATAAATATAGTTTATAATTTAATATTATTTAATCCCGTTCCTTTATCTAGAATAATTTATTTACGATAAACCCGATATTAAACTAGTTAAAGAGAAAGTTTATATCGTTTTATTTATTTAATTTATTCTTATTAACCTCTTTTTTTAAATTCTTATTATAATATAAATTTTTATATTTTAAAAAACGAGTTAAAAAGAGCCGACTCTCGATATTTATAATTTATTTAATAATTTCGGCGAGTTCCTTTATAGAAAGTGAGAACTAGCGAGAAGTAAAACTTTCCCTTTATATTTTCTCTATTATAATATACTTTATATTAATAAAATTATCGTTATTAACTCGGGAGGCCTATGTAAATACCTTTAATATTAATATATCTAGTCGGGTATATCGGTAAAGTAGTGTGTCTATATTTTATTAAAAAAGACGGAAAAGACGTTTAGATTTATTTAACTCATATACTAGATTTAGAGATTAATTTAATACTAGAGTTACTAAATATATATTTAATACCTCGATTTATTTTGAATAATTTTAAATAAATTAAAATAAGCTAGTCTAAATAGTACCGGTTTATAATTAAATATATATAGTTATAAGTAAATTATATAGTCTATAATACCGCGCTAGTTTAGGGGGTATTATACGCGTATATAATTTTTATAAATCGACGTAATTTAAAATCTAAATTAAATTAACGTGGTTATAGCGCTTTATATAATCTTAACGAGTTACCCGGCGCTAATAGAAAATTACGGATTTAAAATCTTAAATCCGAAGTTACTATTTTTAGGTTTTTTTTTAAAATAATTTTTTTTTTTTTTTTTTTTATTTAATATTCTCTTTTTATTATTTTTCCGCCTAAAGTAGTAAAAGACGTATTTAGTACCTCGATTTTCTCGTGTAGTCTCCCGCTTTACCGATGTACGGAGAAAGTCTATAATTATAACTTTACTCGCGGTCGTATAATAAGCCGGTCTAGCGATAAATATAAAAATTTATACAATTATTTTATATCTATTATTTATTATAAAAAGAAATATCTTATTAAAATTACTTTTTATAATTTTTATTATATTTATATATTTATCTCTTCCTACCGCTATCGTTATAGTATATATTAATTCGGGTATATTAAAGCGAATATAGCGCTCGGCTATATACTTTTTTTTATTAAAATTTATAAACTATATTAAAAGATTTATAATTAATTTTTTATATAAATTATTTATATTTATCTCCGAGAAGTATAATAAAAGAATAATTCGTATATATTATTAAGAGAAGTATAATTTTCTAGTATTATAATATTTATATATTTTCGAGTTACCCTCGAATAAATTCGGTATTAATAACGAAATAATAATAGGATTAATAATTTACGAAGATAAATCCGTTAAATAATATATAAAAAAATAGAAGTTATTAATAATATAATCGAATATAAATTTAGATTTAGAGACGCGCCGATAAAATATTAAATAAGATTTTATTATAATTATCTTTATTTAGACTAATTTTAAATTTAAACGTCGTTAATTTATATTTAATAATCTTTTATAATTTATACCCCGTTAAGACTACGCCCGAGCCTTAAACTTTATTTAATTTATATATATTTAATTAAATACCTAAGTAGAGGCGAAATACTAGTTTTATACTAGTCTTTACTTCTATTTAGAATCTCTAAAAGATATTAATAATAAACTAGTAAACTCTTTATTACTTTTTTTATTTATAAAATTTAATTATAATATCTTATATCCCTAGAATTATAGTAATTATATCTAGTTTAGGAGGAGTTATAAAAAGTATAATCTCTTTTATAATTAAATTATAGAATATCGAAAAGGTAGTATAGAAGTTTATTTATTTAATAATTAAATTTAATAAACCTACGTAATTTACCTCGTAGAGAGAATTTAAAAATATTAAATTCTATTTCGATTTTAGCGATATATTTAAGATTATATTTAATATTAAATTAGATATAGTTAAAGGCGCTACTAGGAAAATAAATATTTTTAAATAATAAATTATAAACGAGGCGGAATGAAAATCTATTAAAGATTAAATAAAAATATACGACTTTTATACTAAAACTACCGTTTTAATAATTCCCGAGGATACGTTTTATAAAGAATTCACCGAAATTTTAAATAATACTACTAGTAAAATTTAAATATTTAATAAAATCTTAATTATATTATATCGATATTCTCTCTTTATACTTTACTTTATTATTATATAAATTATATTTTAGAGATTTAGGTTTATTTTATAATTATAATAAAAGTAAATTCGAAGTCCTTAAATTAAATAATTATAGTTTTATAATAAATTCTTTATATAGCTAAAATTTATTTATCCCGATAAATATAATATATAGTTAATAATTCTAAAATAATATATCCTATAGTATAACGTTTTTTATAATATTACGAAGAATACTTTATACGATTTCCGATTTTTATATTTAATATTTATTTAAAAAGATCTTTTACTTTCGTTTTAATATTAAATAAATTTTTAGTTTTAATTTATATATTTCCGTTATTTTATATTAAAAGGCTATATTTTCCTCCCTTCCTCTTCGTTTATTAATTAATTATTAGTATTTTTCGAATTTACTATAACCTAAACCGAGTAAGATCGAAATTATCGAATTAAAGAGTTTATTATAGAAAGAGTTTTAATAATAAATAAATATTACTTTTTATCCTATTTTTTAATAGTCGAGTAGTCTTTAATATAGGCGCTATTATTATAAATAGCCCCCGTTATTAATTTTATCGTAAAGGTTAGAATTTAGAGATTTCTAGATAGTAGGAGGTTAAATTAAATAATAGTATTAATAAACGTTATAAATAACGCGAGTAGTTATAACTAAATATAGAGTAATTAATTTAGGCTCCTATTTACTACGCCTTTATACTATTTTATAGTATTTCTTTTTACTCCCTCGTTACTCCCTTTTACTCCTTCGTTACTCCTCTTTACTTTTTTATTACTCTCTTTTACTCCCTCGCTACTCTCTTTAAAGCGGCCCTACTCCCTTTCTCGATCGAAAACGATAATTCCCAATCCTAAGTTCGGGGTGTATATAATATATATATAGTAATATATAGTAATATATAGTAATATATATCATCCTTCAAATATAACAGGATAGGGGGTGCAGTGCGTAAAGCTTTCCACATTGTATCCGCAAGATGATTTGCTCCAGCATATCAGGAAAGGGTATCTCGAATAAATTGCTGCTGCTAAAGAAAGACTTTCCTCCACATGATGACTCCTCAACGCTATCGCTAGATCGAAGTCGCAAGATAGACCAAGAAACTACAATAGGATGAAACATATGAGAAAGGAATGGATATCTCAAATCAGCCGTAAAAGCCTGTCCAGAGGGGTCACCGCTGACCGTTCCGAGACTCCATTGCGCCCTAATCCGACTAATGTCTAGTTCCCTAAACGTAGTAGTTGTTGCGTCTGCCACTGGAGCTCCTATGGCGGCCAGAGTGTGATCCGTTGCGTGAGTGACCGCGCCTGTGAACCATATTAAAGAGACGTCTCAAGTCTCAGATCGGCGCCAAAGCTTACCTCGAATCATGACTCCTCCTCCTCGAATAACTCTCCCTCGTCACCGTGACCTCCTCCCGATTCCGATGCATGAACAATAATAAAAAGCTCGTAATGGCAAAGAAAATACAATTCATAATCCCAAACGCGAAACTAGCCTTCAACATCGCACAGGTCTTGTTCGTGGCCGCGCCGAACGGCTGATTCCCACTGACCCCATTGCTCCCCAGGCTCAACGATATTCCCGATCCGTTGTTGGTGAAGGAGGTGCAGTTCTCCTTGGAGATACCACGCAGCTCGTAGACGCCGGCGATGAAGGCGCCGACGAAGCAGAGGTCGATGAAGGAGACGAAGATGGCGGATTCGCGGGTGGATTTGCGGCGGAAGAGGGTCACGATTGCCCAGACGGCGCCGAGGACGGAGACGATGAAGAGGGTTCTGTGGTGGATTGTTAGTTTTGGATGAGGCTGAGCGAGGGGAAGGAGACTTACAGGATGTAGGAGGGTGTGAGTTGGTTCGCTTTTGTGAAGATGTGGACGAAGTAGGCCTGGGTGAGGTCAGCACACTGTGGGTTCGTGATTGTTTAGGCGAAAGCGTACCAGCATGCCCAGTGTCGGTATGAGAGTCAGGATCTCGCAGGCTCGCCAGAAGGTGAAGAAGAGGCTGGAGAGGAAGCCCATCGTGTTGGGGTGTTTGGTGGGCGGTGGCGACTAATGCGCAGGTAGATGTACTCTGTATACACTCGGATCTAACGTCGCGGCGTATGTGCGATGAGTTGCGGATGAAATGGGAGGATGCAGCTTTTATGTAGTACCGAATGGCAACGTCAAGATCCTTTGGTTCGATTACCGGTTGATGTAGCTCTTACGTGGGGTAGCTGATTGCTGCGCACTCTGTTCTCGAAATAAAAGATGTATGGGAAGCGAATCAAAGATGATGGCGGGGGTGGCTCGGTGGCTGGCAAGCGTGCCAAGACACGTTCTTTCCCGAGCGGTAAACGCCGATCACAGGCTAAAACTTCCGGCAATCTTTTGGTTTGAGAACGTGGAAATCATGGCAGGACCCTTTTGGTTACGCGAATTTAGGCAACGCTATCTCTATGATCTAGGGTACTCGTCATCAACAAACCGTAAGCGAGATTCGAAGGATGCGCTCAGGAGGTCTTAGACTTCATGAAAACCGTGCTAGGTTTAAGTCTCTAGTATATCAAGCTAATGGCGACAAGCGAAATGGTAGACAGCGTCACGATACTCACAAGCATGTCAAACCACCCGGGAGTTTGTTCGGATATAGTCGCATTGCTTTTGATGTAGCAGTCATGAAAGCCACTTTTACTACTTTAGCCTTCGTCAAACCTCAGAGACTTGATATTGCCGTCAAGTTGCTTGAAGTCGATTGCTGTCCCTCCCGCCGCAACCCATTACACCACATCCTCGTCCGATCCGCCTTCGTAACGCACCCTCCCGCCACATACATCCCATCAGCAAAAAAGCCAAAAACCAACTCGCGATAAGTGTCCTGCAGCACACAATACCGTGCAATGGCTTCTAAAACCCCCAGCAACTGAAACACTTGAAAAGAAATTGAAGATTCCGGGTTTTCTATGGCGAACGCCCAGGCTGGTACGTTCTCATTCGTTGAGTGAGCGAATGAGATTTCAGCAGCAGCATTGCCTAGGCCCAGGGTGAAGATGAATTCGAGAAGGGTGGAGAAGAGGTGTTTCTTAGCGATTTCGCGGCCTACGAGGGAGATGCGGATGTCGTAGGCGTTGTTTGTATGGCCAGGGACGCGAAGGATGGTCGAGTTGAGGGTTGATTGTCGAGTACTTAGATGATCGCCCTTTTCCAGTGTAGATACTGTACTGGCATTCGCAATTTGACCACGTTCTTGCTGCAACGTGCGCGGATCATTCTTGTTGTCGAGAATGCCGTCAAACAGAGGCTGGCCGCGATATTGTTCGTAAAAGTCCACGCCAGTAAGATAGTTGTCGTTCATCAACTGTATAGGAAGCAATTTGAGTGCGTACATGAGATGGGCACGTGTTCTTTGTCTACGCGTGGCATAGCCTGTGGGATCCATTCGGATGCGTACAGGGTCATCGGCATACTCTGTATCTGTGAAATAGAAATGGGATAGGATATCTCCGGCGTTTTCCAAAGCTTGGCCTTTCATCGCGTTGATGAAGCCGAGTGCGATTTGTTCGACCGTGAAATCTGCGAGGCGTTGGCGGGTGTAGCCAACTGTTAAGTCGTCGTCGAATGCATCGTTGATGCCTGTCACATTTCTGGCCCCGTGATGTTGTCAGTATTTCACGTCTGGCGAGACAATCTTTTCGGAAAAGGGGGAGATTTACACTGCGAGTGGTACTGATGCCGCTTGACTGAGCGTGATTAAGGTAAACGCATTCGCTAACAAGGCATGGAAAGAGCGAAGGGAAGACATTAAATGCATGTTTCAAACGATTGTTGCTTATGTCTGAAAAAATACCGGTCGTAAACGTATATGGAAAACGCAGCATCGCATATTGACAAAATTATATATAGACTCGTGCAAATCAACAGTCGCGCGTATCGCAAGCCATGGCGGATTTGCGCAGAATGCGGTATGAGAACCCGCGGAGAGAGAACGGCATAGTATTGCTCGCATGGCATCCTGAGGTCGGGTGCGAGTTTTGTGGCTTGTATTCTCATTGACCACGGAAAGTTGTATCTTGACCTTCAACAGACAGAATCTTGCACTTTTCCAGGAGGGAAACCGGTAGGCTTGGCAGCACGTGACACATTCTTATAGACGGTGACATCAAACCCGGCAGCTAACCAGTGAAATTCAATATAGCTACTCATTCACCAAGGGAATATTGGGCAGTGATGTAGTACACTGCCCCTCGAGCAGTTCGACAGCGCCATGATACCGGAGAATTGGCATAATAAAAGTGAACAGTGAGACCGGGTGTCGGACTCAAATCTTGCGCAAAATGGACTCCACCAAGGAAATCGACCCAAGGACGATGTCAATTGTGCCGTTAAGGCCAACACATCGCGAAGTCGTACTCCGTCATAACGATGCAGTGGTGATCTATGACCCTCAATCCCAACAATTAGTCCGGACTTCGCCAGGTCATCTAGAGCTCGCCGAGTGTCCGACCTGTCATCAACCGCTTCGGAGAGAGAGGAGGACCAGTAACAGTCAAGAGCAAGGCAGTCCAGGGCCCAGTCAAGCATCCGGCTACGTGCACCCCGCATACTTTCCGCTGCATCAGAGCTTGTATGGGTCAAGGGAAACACCAGCCCCTCCTTCCCCAAGAAGGCGGCTTGTGGAGCCAGTCAGATACCAGGAGAGCCCAGGGACTCCACCTCAGACTACTTACAGGGATAGTCCTCTGCCTTCGCCATCATCCGCAGGCAACAGAGAGAATGAGGCTACGGGCATCTCAATCTCCGCATTCAGCCAAGGATACTTCAAAACCTTCTACCGGGTAGAGAAAGAGCTTGGAAAAGGAGGCAAAGGAGTCGTGTTTCTAGTCACGCACATACTTGATGGCAACCCCATCGGCGACTTCGCTTGCAAAAGGGTGCCTGTGGGCGATGATCGCGAGTGGCTGAAAAAAGTCTTGACGGAAGTCCAGCTTCTCCAATGGCTTCGACACAAACACTTGGTTCAATATCACCATGTGTGGCTGGAAGATGTGCAGATATCAAGATTTGGGCCAAGCATACCGTGTGCTTTCATTCTACAGCAATATTGCAACGGTGGCGACCTTCATGAATACATCGTTAACTCCGTGGAGGATACTACTACTTTCAATCAACAGCTGAGGGAGCGGGTTAGGCGCCGCTCGACGAATCAACTTGAGCCACCTCAGGGACTCCGAGGTCGAAGACTCCAGTTCGAAGAGATATACTCAATCTTTAAAGGAATAGCTTCTGGTCTGAACCACCTCCATGTGAACGGTTATATCCATCGTGACCTCAAACCAAGCAATTGCTTACTACATGACGAGGGAGATGGGCATGGGCCGCTAGTACTTGTCAGCGACTTTGGGGAAGCTCAGGTTGAAAACATGATGCGCAAATCCACAGGAGCCACAGGTACAATATCATACTGCGCGCCAGAAGTATTACGCCGCCAGCCATCAGGCGCCCTGGGGAATTTTACTAAAAAGAGTGACATATTCTCCCTGGGAATGATCCTCTACTTCTTGTGCTTCGCGCGGCTGCCATACAGCAGTGCAGATGTTTTGCACGAAGATAACGAGGATCTAGATCATCTTAGGGAAGAAATCACCACATGGACAGGTCTCCACGAGGAGAGAAGACTGCGGCCTGATCTCCCTGAACAGCTGTATACTTTCCTGCGACGCTTGCTCTCCCTTGATCCCAGCGACAGGCCCAGCGCCGAGGACATCTTACTAAGCATCAAGACGAACTCTGGACTTGGCGGTATTTCAGACTCTAGGCCCAGATCCGCCGGCCACATGTTCGAGGATTTACGGAGCGATTCCCGAATTTCGCCGGTAGACAGCCCCAGGCCGTCGACACCTGCAAGGAAAATTCTTACCGGCTTCGTACGTCCAGGCGGGCCACCAGCCAAACTTCGTCTCTCGTCTCAGCAGGAGGAGCGTAGCAGATCTTTGACCCCAGAAGGTACGCCAGCAACAAGTCCAGGCGGTAGTCTCGTACTACGAGAACGAGAGCGATTTCCCTCGCCCACAAAGTTGCCTGACCTTCACGAATTGCCGCAGTTGACCGCTCCACCTACGGCGACTCGGATAGACTCATTCGGAGATTCCCTACAGAGTCCCACTGCCCGCCGCACGATAAAGGTCATCCTTCTACTGGCGAAGGTCGCCTCGATCAATACTGCCTGCGCACCATTAGCTGCAAACTATTTTGTAGCATACCCCTTGCTGGCACTCGCCGCGGTTGACGTTCTACTTAGCGGCTCAGGTATTTCAATTCTTCTTGTTATCTTGCATATCGTTGTACTTTTAGCGATGGCGAAGGCGGATTCACTTTGTATGACGGGAAGGGGATCCTGGAAGGACCATTGATATTGCTGGTGAAAATAGATACCCAACATAGCGTACTAGAGTACTAAAAGCAATGCTTGCCCATTTTTTCTGGTTTGCATCACAAACATTACTTTCGCTAAATAAAAGCTCGGTGCAATTCCTATCGTACTGGTTAATCCACCTCCTCAAATCTCCCCTCCCTCTGCGCCGCCTCAACCGGATTAACAACCTCCATGACCCCCGTCGCCTTCAACCTCTCAAAAAGCACAAATAATCTCTCCGCCTCCCTCTCCTTCTCCTCATCAGTCATCTCAGGCAGCTCATCTTCCGGCTCCATATCCCTTCTCTGTCCCGTAATCGGATTAATCTCCCGTCCGTCCACGCTAGTGAGTTTCGCGCCTGGGTCTTCACGACCCATTGTGTTCTCGGGAACGGGCAGGTTGTGCGTCATCAGAAAGCCGGCAGCGTATCCATAGCCCACGTTGCGGACGAATGTGGTGGCATCCTTGGAGGAGAGCTCGAAGAGAAGGCAAGAGATTGATTCGCGGAGGTTGGGAGCGAGGGGGAAGATGGTGAGGCGGAGGAGGTGGGAGGCGAGGGTGTCGGATTGGCCGAGGGGTTGGGCGCGTTCGTCGTTTGAGGGGAGCAGCGCGTGTTGCATGTTCTTACATATGCCCAAGGGAGCGAGCTCGTAGACTCGGCGGAGAAGCGTTACCAGTGGGACTACGCCTTCGAGTCGTTCTCCTTCAGTGGACCGGACGGCGGAATTGAGGATTTTTATCAGGCGTAAGTGGTTGTTATTAGGAAAAGCTTCTGGGAAGAGGGGCGTGTATTCTCTAAGGGATATGGAGTTAGGGGTAGACGGCCCAGGGAGATCCAGGTTCAACAAGGCGTTGATTAATTGGGTCACGGGAGGTGTAAGGCCGCGAACGTCGAGTTGGAGGTTGGTTAGAATTTTTAGGATGGGCGTGATGGTTCTGGTGAAGGCTGGGACGTGTTGGGGATAGAGTTTTGTGACATTGAAGAGGAGCTTGAGGGTCTCCGTCAGAGCATTTGGGTCAAGGGCTGGGAGGGGATCAGCGTTCAAGGCCCTGTTGACTCGTGAGATCTCGTGTTTGTAATTGACGTATTGTGAAGCGTGGCGATCAATGTTCTAGAGGTTCATAAGCGGAAGAATATTTCAAAAGAACACGCCTGAGGATACCTCATGTATAATGTCCGCGAGAGAACAACTTTCAAAAAGCTCTTCAAAGTTCAGAGTGGTATCGTAGGTCAATAGAAAAAGTATCCGAGAGCAGAGCAATTCCCCTTCCCAACCATTCTGCGCTACAGTCAGATCACGCTTGGAGGCTGAGGGAAACGTAGATTAACCCGCAGTATCTTTGCTACAGTCTCGGCGTAGCCAGTATCGACAAAGATCTGACGTGTCTTACTTTCGAGTAACAAAATATTGGCGAGGCACTTCAATGCAACTGTGGAGGATTCGTATTCAAATCCACGCCCTTCAAAAGTATGGAAACATAGAGTTTTGATTCCCTGCGAATGACATATTAGACTAGACGCTGTACTAAGTCATTCTTTCTGGAGAGAATGTCATACATTGTGAGCAAATGGAGCAGCAGCTTCGGAAGAAGTAATAAGCAATTTTAGAGAATTCAGGGTTTGGAGTCTCGCTGTGGAGACAAAATCAGGTCTAACACCCTTTGATGAGGAACATCTTGACTCTTACCATCTGTTGACAGGCTCCTCTTTCGACTATCTACTTCCAATGTACCAAGTAATCGCTGGATTTCATGCTGCTGCCCTGGAAAATCATCTTTCCATTAGTTCTGGTGGACATATGAAGAATTGTAAGCGTCTTACGAGACTTACTTGAGTTGCCTGCCATCACTTTTGTTTGAAAGCCATCATTGTTACGAGGTTGTTCAGTCTCAAGGTCGAGTCGCGATATAGCTGACTAATCAAGAACCTGACTCGTAAATTCGAATCGTTTTTTTGACGTGTCGCGCGTTTGTACGTGTTTGTGACCTCGGATCTGTATGAGAAGGCGCCATGTTTGCATTCGGAGTTCTGCATGGTTTATTCTGCTCGAGTCTTCCTTAAAAGCATCATTTTGACAAATTAATGTACTTCAATGGACTTTGGCTCAACTCGAATTGACCATGGTGGGCTTTGCGACAGGACTGGTCCCAACCATTGCACGCCCACCTACACCACCCAGAGAAAACCCAACGAAGCCGTCGAATGAGAACCCAATCGGCTTCATGATCAATGCAGTGACTCGCCCTCTGATTGACACGCCTGAGGAGTCGCCATCATCTTCCGCCGAGTACTTTAAAGGCTCCTCCGGCAAATTACAAAAGAAAGTCCTCTTCTCCCCATGGTCAGATTATCACCCAATGAACGGCCACGACTCGGATTCGGATCGTCGAAGGAAGCGTGAACCACCGTCGAAAGACTGCAACCCCACCAAATCGATCTTGAAAGCCTGCATTGACAACGTCCTCACCCCTTCGAACGAGGGTCTCCTCACCTCCGATCAAAGCAGCCTTCCATCTATGCTTCGCTCAGCTACCCAACACTTGGCCTCCACCTCACGAGCCTCTCGACTCGACGCTTACTCGACTCTACTCGCTTGCCTAAGCGCCTACGATGACATCCCTGAGACGCAAGATCTGGTTGAAAAGGTGGTAGAGACTACTGGCTACATACGACGGGACGTTACATCGAAATCCGGGGAAGACGGGGCTCTAGACATACAGCTCGCTACACAGGCTCTCAAGGTTCTGACCGTTTTTGTCTACACCCCACGCATGGCAACTGTCATACCAGAAGACTTCTCACTGTTCATCCTTGAACGCTCAATATCAAGTATTGAGCATTCAGCGTCGCCAAAGATACTCGTCTCCCATTACATGCATCTCCTCGAGAAGCAGAAGTTCTCATCTAAGCAGATGAGCTCAGACCGCGTGAATAGGCTCCTGACCGCTCTAGATGGAGTGACCACCAGAATCAAGGGCAATCGTATTGTCGGACACCGACTTGTGATCTATCATCGTTTGCTTACCCAGGCGAAATCTGTGATGGCCTCAAAGGTTGGAAGTTGGATCGATCATCTGGTTTCAGGCATGCTCAGTTCTATAAAGGATATACGTGCTCGGGCAATTGCTTTTGGGGTGGATGCTGGACTTCATCTCGGCACAACGAGCTCGGTGTCGCAAGCATGCATCGAGGTCTTCAACAGAGCATCTCCGGAGGGCAAGAAGTTCGTCGACTTCCTGTCATCACGCTTGACCGAAATGATAACAGAAGACGGTGTTCACGTGCCTCAAATCTGGAGTGTTGTGGTTCTCCTTCTTCGGAGTCGCCGACGTCAACTCGAATGCTGGGAGCATATAAAAGTGTGGCTGCAGGTGATCCAGCGGTGCTTCAACTCGAATGACGCGCAAGTCAAATTTCAGGCTAACATTGCCTGGAACCGACTCATCTTTGCCATCAACCTTGATACTTCAACCTCCAATTCCATGGCCAAGATGCTTCGACAGCCAATCATGTCTTCACTAGAGCGGAAAGCCAGCGACAAAAATTCAAAGCAGGCAAAGCAGATTGCTCGATCGTCCTACTGCACCCTTTTATATTATGCTTTCCTCCCTACAGCGACTCATGCTCAGCTTGATCTATACTGGGATATCTACGTTTCTCAAATCCTTCCTAGCTGCTTCGTGGCCAGCAAGACCGAAGTCAACTACGCTTGCGACATCTTAAGAGCGCTTTTTTCAGGTAGTGGAAAGCCCAAGGTGTGGGATGGAAATCGAGCCAATGTAATAGGACCCACGAAGCCAGAAGAGCTACCCTGCCTGGATTCCAAATGGATCCGCCTGAGAACCGTCAAGATCCTAAAGACCTTTGATAAGTTCCTTGACGTGGCAGACTGGCATTCAGAGAATGATCAAGAATCACCCGTGATGCTCGCTTGGCAAAGCTTTACAACTGCTCTTGGCAATGCAGGTAGTAAAGAGGTAAAGGCTTCTATGGAAACCATGAATGCTATTGCGCACATTATCAACGAAGTCAAGCGGGTCTTGGATCGCAATAAACTGAAGATGTCCAAAGAACGCACTAGGTCCGAGCAAGAAGGGGCAGACCAAGCAGGCCAATTTGACGACTTTGAGAAAGTCAGGTTCCTTATTCGGGAGGGTGTGGCCAAGATCGGAAACATTCCCTTCGTGGAGCGACGCGTGATTCTTACCTCGCAAGATTCCTTCGAAGCATCGGAAACGCCTTCGAGTAGGTACAATCGAGATAAGGACTCCCAAAACTCCCCAACAACTCATCTCTTGAACCTTCTCCTCAACCATATGCCAGAGGAAAATACTGCTGCCAGCTATCGAGGAGCTGTACAGGACGTTCTTTACATTGCGTTGCAGTCAGGAACTTCAAGACGGACACGACTTGGCATTATTCGTAATCTAGCCCGCCTTCTATCGATCGACAGCGCATTTAGTAAGTCAGCTAGGCTCATATTCTGGCAGCTTCTTGCGGAGGCTGCTTCTTCAGCGATGGCATTACCCCCACAGAATGAGGTACACAATGACAGTTCACAACATCCCGGTCATGAATACAGAGAAGCGGTCAAAATCCTGGAGCTTGGTTTGCCATTACATTCGAAAGACACCAGCCCCATATGGCGAGACCTACACGATCGGGTCACTAAATCTCTCCGTGAAGAGATTGGGGATAATGGAGTCACACTAGTCATGACTGAGCATCTCGCAGGCATTGTTCGCAAAGAGACTCAGACCTGCGATGATATCCAACTCTCTTTTGCAGTCTCGGTTTTGGATGCCATGCGTTGGCCGCAGTCTGGGCATTCAATGGAACGCGCACAGAAGTTACTCTGGGGCGCGATCCATATGACACACAAGGGAACTTCTGTGGATCCATTTGATAACCTCTACGCTATGGCAGAGACTATGCTCAGCAGCGTCTATGAAAGCCTAGGAAGCTTCTCGGCACACAACATCGTTGCTTTCCTTTCAGCTACCTCTCACATGATAGCATCCTGCCCGTTATCATTGCAAAGTACCACCATTAGCCGGCTACAAAATGGCCTCGGGTTTTGGATTGAGGATCCCAAAGGGGTCCTCGGCATTTCTTGGTCTTCACCATCGAATACCGTTCTGCCTGAGGTGAGTACCACCCAAAATCCGAATGCATCTGCTGACGTTTTGTTCCCCAGGTCAAGAAGCTGTCGTCGACTGTCCTATCGGCCATGGGAAATTTTGCCAATTACAACTCCAAAGTGCTGCTTGAATATCAGATTCTGGTGGCCTCCGGTTTGAGAAGCCGACACGTATCGGTCCTGAACGAGTCCTTGGAATTGTGGAACCGTACCTTTGGTAGTGCGGACTCACTCGAATATCCTGAGGGTTTGCGCTCGACGCTGTCAAAGCTGAAGTCTGTATCCGACGTTCAGTTGCCAGGCTTCCCCGAAGTAGAATCCGATGAGGTATGTGAATTCTTCGATTATATGTGGGCGCGTGAGATCTAACGTACACAAGGCTATGTCTTCTCCCTTCCACTTCGTAGAGACCCAAGAAGACGATGAGGACATCGGCCAGCGAGCATCTGTGTCGCTCGCCAAAAAGTCACCAATCCAAGTCCAACCCCCACGTACTGCGAAGCCTGAGAATTTCGCTGCTCTCAGGTCAAGTCCTAGTGTAGCTGCTGCCATTCCCAAGTCACCTCAGTCGGTACGGCTGGGAATCAAAACGACGCCAAAGGCACGTCTGCGCCATGAAGACTCTCAAATTCGATTTGCGGCTATCGAATCATCGCCTCTCGCACCCGAAGCCGTTGAGTCACAGTATCTGACCGATCGACAGAAGGAAGTCAAGGAACGGCAGGGCCGTGATGTAGCTGCGATGTTCCCCGAAATTCGATCGAGCCCGAGAAGCGCTTCTCGGCCAGTAGAATACAGCTTGCCAAAGCTGGTGTTCAAATCTACCCAGAACCAGCCCTTGGAGTCCGCAGCGGACGATGAAAATAGCCCCATGTTTCCGCCAGATATTCTGATGAACGACTTCCTTGGGTCTTCGCCTACTCCTAGCTCGAGCAAGAAGGGGAGCAACAATCTCCAATCAGATGACGGCCCACCATCCTCGCCGCCTTTTGTTCCTTCCCACCTGACCATCTTCAAAAAAGCCGCTCCAGCCCTGGCTCAGGGAGATGAAGTTGGAGCAACGGATAAAGAGACCGACCAATGCGGTAACGTTGTTGAGGAGAAGCCCGTAGCAAGTACAGATGGACTACCCACCGGGGCTCAGGAAGCGGTCGACCAGGAGTCTCAGAAGCCGGCTACTCGTGAAGAGCGCGCTTCAGTAGCTGAGGCACGCCCGACACCTTCAAACCAACATCTCTTATCTGACTTCGATGTGTACGTTGACGCTCCCTCCGAACCTACAACATCTCAGCCGGCCGTTGAGGAAGCAGAGAACGAGGTCAGCCATGTCACGAGCTCATTCCATAGTCAGGAATCTTCTCGATACGAAACAGAAGATGATCAGGTCACTGCACAGTTGATTCATGAAATGGAACGTGCTTCATCACAGCAGTCCCAGACGCTGCAGGCGATCACGAAACCAGCGTCCAAATTGACCAAAACTGCCAGGAAGAGGAAAAGTATGTTTGACTTGCCCCCAAAAGCAAACAAGAAAGCAAAACGCACGTCAGCTTCGTCGTTCCCGGAGCAGATTGCCGAGGCACCACATGCAGGCGAAACGGTTGCTGATTGTGTCATGATTGATGTGCGTGATGCTCCATGCAATCACGCATTCACTCCAGTACAGATTAAAAAGGAGAATTCGCCGTCACCATCTTTCATTACAGCCAGTCAATTTGCGGAAGAGACATCCCACACTAAGAAAGGCAGAGGAAGGCCCCGCGGAAGGTCGAGAGCGAACCGACTGAGCCGTGGAGATTCAGCAACGAGAACAAGCCCCCGCCAAAGTCGGGTCAAAGTGGAACAAGATCAGGATTTTGGAATGTTGCCAACACCACCAGCCCAAAACACACGCAGTTCGAAATCTCATAGAAAGAGCGCACTGGGCAGCCAGCAACGGAAGAGTATTGAAGGATCACACGACCATAACTCGGAACTTGATACAGATCCATTGGCTCCTAATGCCGATCACGACAATTCTCAAGCACCAATGGAAGGCATCAATGCGTCGGACATCCCTCAGGCACAGCTAAAGCATCGTCAACGGATAGCCTCGAAACAACCCGAAGCCCCCTTGGCCGATGCGCACACCGAAAATCGGGCTCCTGAGGCGGACAATGTCGCCGAAACACGGGGACTCATTCCTACTCCTCAAGGAATCCTCCGAGGTTTCAAAGACATGTTGGCAAACGTCAAACGAGTTGCACTTGGGCCAGAAGAAGAGAGGGCAATGGTTGGGGTACTATTTGAGTCTGTCAAGGAGGTGCATGAGGCTGGTCGCCGTAATGCGGCGACATGAGAAGGCTGCATTTCCTCAATTGGCTTGTAGAGTAGAGTTATCATTCTCTGGGCGTTTCAGCTTCTGTTTCAAAAGCATGGCGGAGCATGGCGGAGCATGGCGGAGCATGGCGCTGAAAGGAATTGGAAGACCGTTTGCTTGCGCTTTCAATGACGAGATCCCTATCCGAGCGTGTCCCCTGATACCTCTCTCACTGGATCTTAGGTCAATGTCGATGCGGACGTCTGGCTGGGGATCGATCCCTGCTCAGACATAAAAGTTCGCCACGATGCAGAAGCTTTCTCGACTCCTGATCCCTCGGCAGCAGCCGATTTCTTCTTGGGCCGGCCTTTTCTCTTGACGGCGGCTTTGTTTAAGACGTATAGCCTCCATTCTAGAACGGGTCGTACTGTATTAGAAAGACTTTACTGACATGCTCTTTCCTGCACTCATCTTTGAAGACGGTCAAAGCTGTCGTGATATGCGCTGAGTTTAGATTGCCCCAAGGGACCGCCTCATTCAGAGAGATCAACGTCTCGTATTCTGAGTTGGAGGCCCACTCGAACCTGTACCATTCGTGATCATCCTTTGTTTAGATGCTCCAGTTCCAACATCAGTCTCACATCGGTTTTCCCGGAGTTCTTGGGAATGTTGTGAATGAGGTAATCTGTTTCGAATCCGCTACTGTCGATAGGAGATTCCCTCTCGTTGTCAATACACATGAGACTTCTCTAAACATCTGAGACATTTGACTTTTGATAGTTGGCTGACCGACTCATCGGGAGATCTACTCGCCATCTCACCCCCTGCATGAACGAGTGTTTCAGATATCCCACCTAAAGTATCCTTAGCGGCCTCATTCCCGACAGTTGACTTCCGATTCCGAGCGTCACAGCTATTGCCTGGAGTGAATTGTTTTTTCTCGTCATCCTTCCTAAGGTACTTATAAAACCTCAACATACACAACTCTTTCACTTCCTCGACAACAACCACAACCACAACTACAACCACAACAAACAAAAACATGGAGCGGTCAAAGAAACCCTCAGCGATCCCAGTCTCTCCCACCATTCCTACTCCAAATGTCTCCATCTCAGCAGATAACTCCCGCGTCACAGCCAGCTTACCAACGGGCGAATCTGTCGAAGTGCTGCTCTATGGCGCCACTATAATCTCCTGGAAGTCTGCCAAAGGCCAGGAGAACCTCTTCCTCAGCTCCAAAGCTCACCTCGATGGCGCCAAGGCTGTGAGAGGTGGCATCCCCCTTGTCTTCCCTGTAAGTCATCTCCTCACCTCAAATTTTGCAATCGGTAGTCGTGGCATATCGAAGTGAGCAGGCCTCAGCTAACCCTTCACCCAGGTCTTCGGTCCACCACCAGCAGATCATGCAACGACTGGCCTTCCACAACACGGCTTCGCTCGTACCTCGAAATGGGAATACCTTGGCAAATCCACATCTGAGTCCTCGGCTACACCCAACAGTAGCGGAGATGCTTCAGTGAAGCTGGACTTTGGTCTTTCAAATTCCATGCTTGACGATATCCCGTCCAAGTGGAAGGACTATCATTTTGGTATCACGTACTCCGTCACGCTGAACAAAGACGACTTGGAGACGAGTTTTGCCATAAGGAATACTGGAGAGGAAGAGTGGGAGTTCCAGACGCTGTTTCATACTTACCTGGCTGTTGGTGTAAGTCGTATCACCCAAATACTTCCCATGTACATGTATGTAGGATTGTACATGACTGCAGCACTAACACCCAACCTCACAGAATATCTCCACCGTCTCCATCTCCGGCCTCGAATCCGCCTCTTACAAAGACAAAACCGCCGGCGGCAAAACCATCAAAGCAACTAACGATATCATCACAATCACCTCCGAAGTCGACCGTGCCTACACCTCCGATCCCGCCCAACCCATCGTCATCGCAGAAAAGAACAAGCCGCGCTATGAAATCACTCGCGACCTGCTCAGCGACGTTGTGGTTTGGAACCCTTGGAATGCGAAGGCGAAGAGCATGGCGGATTTTGGACCCGAGGATGGCTGGAAGAAGATGATTTGTGTGGAGACGGGGAGTGTGGGGCAGTGGAACATGCTTGAGGCGGGGGATACGTGGGAGGGGGGGCAGAGGATTAGGTCGCTCCTCTGAAAGGGGGAAAGATTTCTCCTGCCTTACCATGACGACTTGACGATGGGAAATGATGATGCAATGGGAGGAGATATGGAGACGAGCAATGGCAGGGCTTTTGGTGCTTGGAGGATCCACGACATGGAACGGCTCTTGGCAGGTTTGATAATGGTGAACGAGGGATCGAGGCAGACATTCTAGGCTATAATGAGCCTTGTTACGGAAAAAGAACGGCATGCGAAGCACTTCAGACCATGATACCATTCATAGTGCTAAAATGCTCAACTGCCACTTCTGCAATAGTCGAGAAAATGCCGATAACCGGCAAAAGCGCCCCACTACCTCTTGCACTTGAATAGCGAAGAACGCAGTCGCGAGCGAGCGAAAGCATGCTAACGGCCACGACGGACTTCGCTCTATGAAGAACGCAGCACTACATAACAGACCACTTTTTTTCATTATTTACTTGTTGTTATAGATAAGGTATACTCGTTTTTACCTACCCACTAAAAACCCCCACTAGATATAATAGATCTTAAAACTATCGAGATTTACGCTAAACGGATAGCCCGTATACCTTAATTTATATAAGGGAACCACTAACGTTAAGTAAAAAAGGATATAGACCTATAATAGGTTTAAAGACGGGTATATAGTAGCTTTATAGTAGGGCCATAATTAGTAGTATAATAGAGCTCTAGTATGGTAGGTAATAAGGCCATATACGGCGTATACCATAAAATAGGCCAGAATGAGGCATACCATGGAGCAACAATGGAGCATGCTATGTAGCAATAATAGGGCATACCATAGAGCATGCTATGGAGCAACCATACGGCATACTATGGACCATCAATGGGGCATGCTATGGAGCAACAATGGGGCGTACCATGGAGCAACAATAGGGCGTACCATGGAGCAGCAATGGGGCATACCATGAAGCATACCATGAGCAGGAAAAGGGCATACTATGGAGCAGCAATAGGGCATACTATGGAGCATACTATGGAGCAACAAAGCATACCATAGAGTAATGATAGGGCATATACAGCCCCATTATGTATTAATATATAGCCCTGTAATAATCCTGCTACACCCTCGTATATGAATCTATGGCATGCGCTATAGTATGCCCCATTGTTGCTCCATGGTATGCCCTATTATATGGCCTATTGCTGCCTTGGTGCATGCCCTATTGCTGCCCCCATATATGCCCTTTTCCTACTTATAGTATGCTCCATGGTATGCTTTATTGCTCCATAGTATGCTCCATTGTTGCTTATGGTATGCTCCATGGTATGCTTTGTTGCTCCATAGTATACTCCATTGTTGCTCCATGGTATGCCCCATTGTTGCTCCATAGTATGCCCTATTGTTACTCCATGGTATGCCCCATTGCTGCTCCATGGTATGCCCCATTGTTGCTCATGGTATGCTCCATAGTATGCCCCATTGTTGCTCCATGGTATGCCCCATTGTTGCTCATAGTATGCTCCATAGTATGCGTTGGATTGCAACTACCATTCCCGCTCAGCCTGGCTTACTAAGCAGGTCTTGGCTTAGGGCTAGGGCAAACCCCTTAAGATAATACATAGCTGGCAATTACCATAGATACTACTCCTTAATGAACTATATCAACACATAAAATAACCATACCTATGGACGTTACTAACGGGTTATAAGCCCGGTATATAACGTACCTATTACGTAGTTTATTTAGTGTATTCCTAGGGCGAGCTAGAGAGCCGTTAAAGAAATAGCGGTATTTTATATTTTTTATACTACTACTTTAAGAGTAAAATTCTTAAAATCCCTAATATTAACTACTCCTTATTTATATTACTCTTAGGTATAATAGGAGGTAACGGTAATATAAAGATCTTTAAATTAAAGGGTAAAAGTAACTAGGAGTTATAAAAAGTCGATATTATTATTATTCTAAAGGCTAAAAAAGTCTAGAGGTATATTATCGATAAAAATAAATATTCATATTTTATCGCCTTAGATTCGTTAACTAGAATAATTACCTACCGAGATATTAAAGGGAGACTATATAAAGTTATATTTATTATACCGGAAGAGAAGAAGGAGTATAGGGTAATTAAAAAAAAATATTAAAAAAAACTAAACGAATAAAAAGATAATTATAAAATTATATATAATTATATTCTATTTAACCTAGAACCGAACCTAAAGACCTATATTACTAATATTATAAATAGTATTAAAGCGATAAATATTCTATATTAGTTATTCGAGTATTTTAACGCGTAGACTATCGATTTATATATATACTAAATTATTTATAAAGATTAGGATAACTTTAAGTCTTTACTAAATTATAGGAATTATATAAAGATATATTAAAAAAGACTCGTTAATATAGGAACCCTATTACCCGATTAAATACTAGTATTATACTTTAGAGTAGGAATTAACCCTAAATTATATATATATATCGTTAATATATAGAGTCTAGTTAAAAGAGATAAGATAATATTTACTTTAAACGATATATTTAATAAACTCCTAGAATATAATAATCGTCGATAGGATTTAAAGACTTTAATACTAAGAAAATAAAATAAATATAAAAATAATAAAAGTAGAAATCGTAATATTTCTAATTATAGATTAAGATCTAGGAATAACTCTATAAATCCTAGTTATAGGAAGGGTAAAAATAGTAGAGATTATTGAAAAAATAGATTTAATAGTAAGCCGTAAAAGGAAAGAAAGAATTACGAGGGCTATAAAGAGTATTACTTTATAAAAAATTACTATTATCTTTATAAAGATAAAAGGCCCGAAGGTTAAGAAATATATAAAAGTAAATAATACCTCTTAATTAAGAACCGTATTAATAGTTTAGGTAAAAAGTCTATTAGGGTTAAAAAAGTTAAGAAAATATTTATTTCTAGTTATATAAATAAAGCTAAAATATTAGACGATAATAAAGATAATACTTTCTAGATAGACTCGGCTATAGATATTTATATTATATATAACTTCTCCTTATTCGATAAGACTATATATAAGGAGAAACGATATAAATTCGTAGTAATTAAAGATGAATCCTAGTATAGGATTTATAGTATTAATATTATTATTCTTAACCCGTTTATTAATAGTAAGTATAAGGAGTTAGATCTCGTAAATATATACTACGTTCCCGATATAAAATATAATCTCCTATTATTAGGAACGTTAAAGCGGAATAATTATAAATTTTAAATAATTAATAAAAGAATAAATATTCTAAATAAATAAAGAGAGTTTTATTTATCTAGAACCCGTATCGGGACTAGATACTCGCTTAATTTAAGAAAATCCCTATCTACGTTTAAAACTAGAGTAGATTTTATTTTTTTATTTTTTATAATTACTAGCCCTTTAGTTAAATCCGGATTATAAATTTAATAATATAGAAGGCTTTATTATTTAAATATAAATAATATTAAAAGACTAGTATATATATTAGAAGAAATAGATATTTAGAAAATTATATTATTTTAGGCCCTAAAACCACCTATTAAAAAATATAAACTATATATTATAGAGTATTAATATTATATTATCGTTCGCGTACCTAGGCGATTTAACTAGATAAAGAGAGTTACCGATTAAAGCGAGTTAATATATACCGATATCGCCGGCGGTAGTTAAATTATATATATACTAGAAGGAAAGCGTTATATATTTATTCTACTCGATAATATTATTAACGAATTAACTATTTATTTATTTATAAAGAAATTAGATATAGTTAATATAATAAGACTTTATTTCAAATATATTAAGAATACTAGGAGGCCTATTTAATACTTTAAAAGTAATAATACTAGTGAAAATATAAATAAAAGAATATAAGCGTTATTTATTAAATATAGAGTTAACTAGATTCCTATTACTATATATAACTCTAACTAGAATAAAGTATTAGAACGATATATCCGCACGTTATTTAAATATATAAAAAGTATTCTATTTAACTCTAAGCTTCCGAAAACTCTATAGGGTAAAGTTATTAAGATAGTTATATACTACCGTAATCGTAGCCCGACTAGGAGTCTCAGTATTATAACTCTATATAAAGTATTAATAAATAATAGGCCCTTTATAAAATACCTTTATATATTCGGATATATTATATATTATTATAATAAAGATTTTAATAAAAAGAAACTCGATAATAGAGGTATTAAATACTATTTTATAAAATATAACGATATTAATAAATTCCGCCTATAGAATAGTAAAAAGATAATCGTTTCAGCCTATATAATATTCGATAAAGTTATCGATTCTAGATAATTAAACGAGAATAAAAAAGAGTAGTATACTTTCTTAAATAAATTATTAGAAAATAAAGATAAAATATCGGACGATAATTATAAAGTTAAAGAATCTTTTATTAATAAAAGTAAAATAACCCTACGTCCTATATATAAAAAGTCGTAGAACTACGTTATTATAAATAACCTCTAGAAGAAGGTTAGGCCCGTTAAAAATAAAATATATAATAAAAGCGTCGGTAATAAAATATAGAATATTAAGCGAGGTTTCGTTATACGCGTTATTAAAATAGATATTAATTTAATCTCTAATATTCTTATAATTATTTATAAGGCTCTAAATAACCTAGATAAAGAATAATAATTAATAGTACTTTAAAAAGAATTTAATTCTTATAAAGTTTAATAGATTTAGGATTTAGTACTAGTACTTAATAATAAAAAGATTCTACTAAACCGTTAAGTCTTATCTATTAAGATAAATTTAATTAATAATATTATTTAATATAAGGCGCGCTAGGTCGTAAAAGGATTCCAATAAATTAAAGATATTAACTTTAACGAGACGTATTTAAGAGTATTAAAGTCATAGTTATAAAAATTATTTCTAGTACTTAATACGAAATTTAACCGAGAAATCTATTATATTAATATTATTACCGTATTCCTAAAGGCCCTATTTAATAATATAATTTATATAGAGTAACTTTATAATTTCTAGAAAAGTAACGTAGTTTATTTATTTAAAAAAGTTTTATATAACTTTAAATAAATACCCCGAGAGTAGTATATAACTTTTAGAGAATTCTTTAAAATTATCGATTTTATACGGGTTAAAAAGGACTATTTAATATTCGTTTATAAAAATAACTCTATAATTAGTCTCTATATTAACGACCTATTTATTTTTACTTTAACGATAGTATTAATAAAATAGTTAAAAGAAAAACTAAATACGCGTTTCCGTATTAAGAATTTAGGCGAGATATCGTACTATCTTAATATAAAGATTAAACGAAGTCGTTAAAACCGTACTATTTATATAAACTAGGTTAGTTATATTAATAAAATATTAATTAAATTTAATATAGAGTATTATAGAAAATAAAAGACTTTTATAAATTCGTTAATTTAATTAAAAGTAATTATTAACGACTACGTCGCTAGTAAATTTTTTTTAAAAGGGTTTAAGAAGTTAATCGGGTATTTATAATAACTTATTATTATAACTCGCCCTAATATCGTATATATAGTTAATATCTATAGTTATTATTTAAAAGTACTATTTTCTACTTATAATATTATATTTAAGAGGATTATTAATTACCTAGTTAGAATAATTAAATTAGGACTATATTATAACCCTAAAAAAGAAACTAAAGAGCTATTAATAGGATTTATAGATTCGTTTTAAAAAGATTACCTAGATACTAAATATTTTATCTTAAGGTATATTTACTTCCTATAGAATAAATTTATTAACTAGTTAATAAAACGTTAAAAGATTATCGCTAAATTAATTATAAAAGTAGAGTATATCGGCGAGGCAAATATTATTATAGAGTTAAAATTCCTAGTACCTCTATTAATAGAAATAGGATATATCTAGGAGGATATAGAGATTATTTAATTTATAATTAATAATTAAATAGTTATTAAAATAGTAACTAACCCTATTAATTACCCTATTATTAAGTATATTAATTCTAATTATTATATTATTCGCGAAATAGTCGCTGAGATAAATATACTTTAAATTAATTATATATTAACGGCGGTTATAATTATAGATAAATTAACGAAGCCCTTAGGCCCTATAAAGTTTATAATCTTTAATACTATACTAGGGCTCGCGTCGGAGTTAGTATAAAACTATAATATCGTTATAATAGTATTACTAACGGTTAGGTAGTTAATAAGAGTATTAAATTATAATTATTATTCCCGCTTAACCTAGTTTACTAAATAAGTCTTGATTTAAGGCTAGGGTAAACCCTTTAAAATAATATATAATTAGTAATTACTATAGATACTACTCTTTAATAAACTATATTAATATATAAAAGAATTATACCTATAGATATTACTAACGGTATACTCTATTATTACTCTATAGTATATTTTATTACTACTTTATAATATACCTTATTATAGTTTATTCTATAGTATATACTATATATAGCTCTATTATTTATACTATAATAGTTTTATTATACCTCTATCTATAGTCCTATTATAAATCTATTATATACCGGTTTATTTATCTATAATGAACCCGTTTATAGCTCTATTCTTATTCTACTCGAGATTAATAGTTCTCTTATATAAATTAAAGTATACGGGTTATCCGTTTAATATAAATCTTAATAGTTTTAAGATCTACTATATTTAATAGGGGTTTTTAGTGGGTAGGTAAAAATAAGTATATCTGTAATAACAGGTAAATAATAAAAAAAAGTGGTCTGTTGTGTAGTGCTGCGTTCTTCATAGAGCGAGGTGCCCGCACGGTTACTGTATTTGCGAAGTGCAAAAAATTTCGCGGTGTTTACAGCCGGAGTTAATGCTGGGGACGTCGTTCGAGAATGAAAATGAGAATACTGCTGCCTCGATGACTCGCACTCCAGCTGGAGCAGCTTCTACGCATCATGGCGCAGGGCACGATGGCATGGGCCTCCAAGACTTTGCAGTCCAGCCTTCCGCCCAACAACGAAGGCAACATCTCCAGAGCAACGACGCTGCCTCGGAAGAGGACGATCAAGATGACGAAGATGGCATTCACAGCACAGACAAGGAGCCTCGCAAGGTTCAAAGGCCCAGCATACTTCCTCGTCGATCCAGTATAGCTCGTCATGCCTCCTTCCTCGACGAAGATGAAGCCCACCCTCCCCCTACCACACCTCTCACTCCGACTGCTCCAACGGCCAAAGCCGGACCCGTTGCGTGGAGAGACCTGCCGAATAAGAGACAACTGGCGATTCTCACCATGGCGCGACTTTCAGAGCCATTGACGCAGACCTCATTGCAGGCGTATATGTTCTATCAGCTCAAATCCTTCGACCCGTCGCTTCCTGACTCGACCATCTCATCCCAAGCAGGCATGCTACAGGGCTCCTTTACAGCCGCTCAATTCGTCACAGCAATAATGTGGGGGAGGCTGGCCGATAGTGAGCGCATGGGCCGGAAACGGGTATTGCTTGTCGGGTTGCTCGGGACCTGCCTATCCTGCATCGGATTCGGATTCTCGCGCTCGTTCTACCAAGCAGCCATTTTCCGCACCTTAGGCGGCGCCCTGAACGGAAATGTAGGCGTCATGAGGACTATGATTAGCGAAATCATCAAGGAGAAACGGTTTCAGAGCAGGGCGTTTTTGTTGCTGCCGCTGTGTTTCAATATTGGGGTTATTATTGGGCCGGTTTTGGGTGGTTTGCTGTCAGATCCGGTGGGGAGTTATCCGAGGGTTTTTGGGAAGGGGAGTCTGTTTGGGGGAAAGCAGGGGGTGTGGTGGATGAGGCATTGGCCGTATGCGCTACCGAATTTTATGAGTGCGGTCTTTTTGCTCGTTAGTGCTGGGGTGGTGGTTTTTGGACTTGAGGAGGTAGATATACTGTTGTTGATCCTGAATGGACGATAGTAGTGTGCTAACTCCTCTCAGACACTCGACTCCCTCCGCGACCGCCCCGACTGGAGTCTCCGTCTCGGCCGCTCAATAAGCAACCTCTTCCGCTCGCGAAGACACCAGTACACAGCTATCAGCAGCGAAGATACCCTCGACTCACCTCCTGGATCATCCCGTCTCGACAGCTACAAATTAGAGTCGAAGCTACCCAATCTCTCACCACCTCCAACGCCGAAGTCGATATTACGAAGGCTGCCCCTCTCGAGGATCTGGACCCGCAACGTCCTCTGCACACTCCTCTGTCATTGCATCCTAGCCCTCCATATCGGTACTTTCAACAATCTCTGGTTCATCCACCTCTCCATGTCTCGCTTCGACCCAGCACACCCGCATCCATCCAATCACAAGGAGCAGAAGCTGCCCTTCGCATTCACAGGCGGTTTGGGCATGTCACCGCGCAGCGTAGGATTCGCAACGGCTGTCCTTGGCTTCATTGGCATCACTCTGCAGCTCTTCGTCTACCCTCGCGTTAACGGTTGGTTTGGCACCGTGAGGATCTTTCGTTATAGTTTGTGTCTCTTCCCTATTGCATACACGCTAGTGCCATACCTCTCTATCGTGCCATCGGTGGCGCCTCCACCTGATCAAGCATCTGGGTTCTTGGTCTGGCTCGCGCTGTCGGGGATCTTATTGGTGCAAGTCATCGGCCGCACATTCGCTCTACCCGCAAACATCATACTCATCAACAACTGCTCGCCACATCCCTCCGTACTGGGCACAATCCACGGCATCGCCCAAAGCGTCAGCAGCGCCTCTGGAACAATCGGCCCCGTGGTGGGGGGCTGGGGCTACGGCCAGGGACTGAATATCGGCGTCGTGGGCATGGTATGGTGGAGCTTGGCTGTTGTCGCTTGCATTGGGTGGACTGTTAGCGGATTGGTACGGGAAGGAAGTGGCCATGAGATCTTGTTGGAGGGCGAAGAGGACAAGGACGAGGGAAAGGGAACGCCGGGCCAGAAGCATGATCGAGACGATAGTGCGGAAGGTGGGGTGGGGATGAGGCCGGGTTATACTAGGGAGGGGACGAAGGCTGTGTTGAGGATAAAGGAGGCGTAGATGGGTTTGGAGAGGAGTGCTTGCTAGATACAGGAACTAATGAATGATGACGAAAAGGCGGTCGTTACAGTAAGTTTAATTATAGACAAATCCAAGATACATAATTAGCTATCTGTTAAAAGTCGATAGTTGCCACCAATTTAATAATCAAGCAAAGCGATGTGGAGGGTGAAACGAAATAGCCATGCCTTTGAGAGCCTGCCAAGGTGGGCATGGCTTCAGAGAGCCCACTGCTATTTATCTCGGAATGCATGCGTACAAACGATCAAGCAGATTGGAATTCTCAAGGAGAGCTGCTTGGCATTTTCGTGATGCAAAAGCATCTTTGCACCTTCCGCTGTATGATCATGTAACAAACATCGCAATCAATGACAGAAACACCGAAGCGCAAGGATCAAACGACGGAAGAGACTAGATGAAGTGGTAATACCGATACGTATTTCGAAGGTAATCACCTATGCTCGTCCCAATCGAGCAGCTTTGAACCTACTAATCTTCTTCGGTCCGCCCTCAGCTTCAGTCAATGGGACCTCAGCTTGCTCCTTTTCTTGGGCCATGAAGCCGCCTTGGCGCTGAATCATACGGTTGCGCATCTTGTGATACTCATTGGACACCTCTTTTTGCACGAGACCTGGGTCGTACTCATCTGGCTCCGGAGCGAGACCAGGAGCAGTGGACGCGGTGTATGGTCGCTCGATGACGGAGGCGAGGACCGGTCTAGCGCCTGTTTTCGGTGGAACTTTAGGCTCGTTAGTAGATGGTGACCCATGTGTGGTGATAGGCAAGGGCGCTTCTTGCACGTTGAGTTCATTCGCAAAGCGTACGCCTTTCTTTTCTGCAGACTTCGAGCCGCCAGAGGTCCCATTGGCTAGCTTGCCGTTCAGCAGTTGTTGCTCCTTCCCAGCGCCATTTGACGTTGATGGAATCGCTATTCCGGGAATAGGCCCAAGATTCTGTAGCTTCTTTTGAAGCGCTTCCATCTCCGCGAGGTAGTCATTATTAAGCACGCGCCGCTTAGTTCTCCCATACTGGTCTTCATTCTCCTCGACACTGCTGTTGTCGTCAGGCTCTTCTTCGTATTCTTCGTCTAGATCTAGATCTAGCTCTGCCACAACCGCTCCGACCTCGCCCATGTTGTATTGGAGCATTTGCCTGCGGAGAGCTGCATCTTCTCGAGATTCGTTTATTGGAATGGCCGGATGGGATGGGTTGTTGTTTACTGACACCTCCGACTTTTCTATCGTGTCAGACGTGGTCGTTTGAGTCAAAACACTCCTATCTGAGATGGGTCTACATTCAGAATCTTCTGTGGGTGACGTATCGCCACGACTGTAAGCCTCACCGCTACTTATAGATTGAGACGTCAGAGATGCATCTGCACCTTCACGCGACTCTTCTGCAGATGTACCATGCAAATGTGACTTTACAGGCGTAGCCGCCAAATTGTCGTCCGACGAGTGTTCCCTGGCTTTCGGAAGTTTAAGATACTGCTGATAAACTTTGGCTGCTTTCAGCCTCTTGATTTTGACGTCCAATAGCTCGTAACATCTTTCGAGAGACTCTTTCAACCCATGGGCTTCCGTGAGTCCTCGCGAAAGGGCTTCTCTTTGGGCTTCGGCTTCTTTTCTGAGCTCTGCCTCGGAATGATCCTCTATTTCTTTGATGATTCGTGCGATATCTTCCGATGATCGATTTTGGGGGGTATGGTTGACTTCCTCTTTGGTGCCATATGCGAAGCTGACACGCTTCTCGGGTCCGGATGGTCTTCGCCTGGCATTAGCTTTAAGAGATTCAGAAGAAGTTGGGGACGATTGCTGAGCGTCTTCAATGTCTGGATCAATCTTCTGAGACGAAGTAACTTCCGTAATAACGGAACCTGGTACTTGTACTGTCTGGTGGGCTTTGGTTGGCTGTTGTGCATCTTTCTTGTGTGTCTCAGACGGCTCTGGTAGTTCTACCCCAGCCTTCTGCAAAACCTCCAACATTTGTGGTGCTGCCTTACCCGGCTCGGAGGTCGAGCTGGCTACACAAATGTTAGCCACGGCGAACACCAAAGCCTGACAGTACATACAAATGACATTGCCATCTTCGTCCAGCTCCTCATGAATCTCTGTGAGAGGAAGACCCTCTTCATTGTGGACTTCGGGCTGACTTAGGACTCGAGAAGCAGCGTATTTCTCCTCTGCTGTTTGTGATAAAGATGAGACCGTTTTGATATTCTGCTGGACATCTAGCGGCGGTCAATAGCTTGCAAGTCGAAGGATTGGAGGCCACTCATACAATCGATTCTTCGCGAGAGCAACCCCATCACTTGTTTGCTGTCACGCAAATTCCCCTTCTCGTCTAGTAAAAGCTGTTTTCTTTCTGCTCTGCCTTAGTCCACGAGACCTCGCTCCAAAGAAGCATAGCCGTACCATGTTGAGTCAAGAGAGTCTTTTGGCCTGCAAATGCACCGAATTCGTCAACATCTTTGCCGAGGTCTTCCTGTTTCTCATCTGAGTATTGTTCTTCCAGATGTCCTTCAAAACACATACCAGCTCAGCCTCGGTGTGACCAGGTCTGAGCCCAAGAATCTCTTCTCTCATGCCCTCATACTCGATCTCCCACGCCTGCCAGTGCTGGAGGGACGTCCGGAGCTTTACAACACTCTGCTCAAGCTGTAAGCGGTGCTTCTCCAAGTCGATAAGGCTATCTCTGATGCCTGCCATATCTCAAGACCTGATGTCCAAAGGACGGCCCTAGCGGAGAGGGAAAGACTGCGGACATGGAATGGGGTGTGCGGAAGCATTCCGGCTGCCAAGAGTAAGGAGCATAGCCTGCCATTCTAGTCCTTCCATTCTAGTCATCCGCAGAGGACATGTCTTGGCGTGACAGCCGCTTGCTAAGATCGAAAAAACCGACCGCACGAGAACGAATATGACTCAACAACAACGAATTTTGACATAAACTACTCGGTGACAAATCTATAGCTCCCTACTTAAAGTACATTCGGACAGGCGAAATCATAATTGTAAACTCTATACTCGAATATCTAGAAAGGCTCAAACTTAAAGGCTTGTAAGAGGATTAGCGAGATTGGAATTTCCATGTTGGATCCAGAAAATATTACCGCCCTAATTAGGTATAGTGGTCCTTTCAGCGTTGAGGGATTACTTTACTATGGAGACATCATATATCTTAATAGAGAGGACATATCCAGCATCAAATACTCGCTCTCGTATCTACCAGTATTACCTCCACCACAACACTCCTTCTCACTCACGATGTCACGAACTCCAGCCCGCCACGGCGCTGATCAGCGCCGTGCAGGCGAAGACGATGGTAAGCTCCACCTCCCCATCGCACCTTTCCCCACTCAAATTCAAGCCCCCAAATCCCACCTCTCGAACCCCAGCTGAAGCCCCCAGACATCTGCCCTGTCTGTAAATCCTCCCGCTACCTCAACCCCAACATGCGTTTTCTCGTAAACCCCGAATGCTACCACAAAATGTGCGAATCCTGTGTCGACCGCATCTTCTCCCAGGGCCCCGCTCCATGCCCAGTCGCCGGCTGTGCCAGAACCCTAAGGAAACAAAGGTTTCGGAAACAGACGTTTGAGGATTTGAAGATTGAGAGGGAAGTGGACATACGACGGAGGGTAGCTGCTACGTAAGGCTCCCTTTCCCCCTTTCAAGGATCATGGGAGTTTGGGGCAGGGCTGATAGCGGTGGGATCCAGGTTTAATAGAAGAGAATCGGAGTTTAATACGCTGCTCGACTATAACAACTACCTCGAAGAAACCGAAACCCTTACCTTCAACCTCCTCAACAACATCGACGTCGCCCGCACGGAAGCTACACTCGCCGACTACGCTAACCAGAACGCTCAGGACATCGTACAAAATAAGTATCTCTCGGCGCGAGAGAGTGCGAGCACAGAAGCACAATTCGCTGCTCAGAAAGAACAGGCAAAGCTGAGACGAGAAGCCGCGAGGCAAGAGGAGGACGAGGAGAAAAGGGAAAGAGAAGAAGGCCGCAAGCAGATTATTGACAACATGGCCTCTTCAACCGACGACCCCGACAAAATCGCCCGCGAAGGGCAGAAAGTGGTGCTCAAGAAGTCAACCGCACGACGCACAGCCGCTGAACGAAATCAACAAGCAGCCTCGAAACCCGACAACGGCTCCGCAGCCCCGCTCTTCCAGATCCAAGGTCTCAAACCCATCGTGGCACCCAAACCGGAAGAAGTGTACGATCCGTTCGGTGGCTATAAGATCAACAGCGAGTATTATACGCTGCAGCGGAAGTACGAACACCAGTGGTTGGACAACGCAAGAACCGATACGCAAATTACGGCTGGTGGGTATGATGTGGGGGAGTATTGTGCACGGGCTATGAGGGAGGCGTTTGCGGGGATGGGGGTGTTTGTTGAGGAGGAAATTGTGGGGAGGAAGACAGTTGGGACGGCGAGTGCGGCGGCTGCCGCTGGTGATGGGGATATGTTTTAGGGGTTAGGTATCCTTGCTGGGGTTACTTGGGGAATTAGATGCATAGCGATGGCGTTGGTTATCTGGGTAAGATACCCTTTATGATACCCAATACAAAGCATGGAAATGAATTTGAAACACTTCTTGATCACTTTTTTGGGTAGGATACCCTTCATAGTACCCAAGTAACGCGCACAAGGACTGAAATGAACACTTTTATTGTCTAATGATACTGGTTGCTATCCACAGACGCCTTCGCTATGGGTATGCTACCCCCTTTGAAACACAATCCCAGCCCCAAACGCCAATTCAGCTGCACAATCCAGGCACGAACAGTGGTAAACAAGCCCAACCAAAACACACACACAACGGTAAAAAGCCGCAGGAGTAGCTCAATCCGCAGACATACACTCCAAAGAGTCAGTCAATGCAGAGAACTTGCTCCATTGGCGGTCGGTCGCCGTTTGGGTAATCTACCCCTTAAGCTTTCATCGAGAAAGATGCTCAACCAAAGGACATGCACCGAAGTCAGTCAACATTGGGAGTTCGATTCGACGGAAGTGAGGGTAACGAGCGCAAAAAGCGTAGGCGAGGTAGGTTAAGGATCCGGTAGAAGGCGTAACAGAGTGTGTTTTTGAAGCTCGCGGTAACATCGCATGGTAAGCAGCCGTAGAGTCGTAAAGTCAAAAAGTCATAATGGTCGTATACCGCGATAGTAAGTTAGGAGGTGGATTCGATACCCTCCCATGGCAAGCCTTCGCTGCTGCCAGTGCTCTCTATCTCCCAGGGATGACGGTCAGCACCCCCTCGTAGGTGGAGATCGGCGGGATCAAGACCGATGGATTGCATAGTCATCTCGGCTTCTTCATCAGTCATCTGCTGACCCGCCTGCTTCTGGCCTTCAAGCACGTCGTAAAGGGAGTATATTTGGTCCGATTTGACCTCGATCTCTTCGCGGATCCTCTGAATGTGCTGGTGGATTGACTTACGGCGGCGTCTATCAACCCCTGGACCATATTTTTCGTAGGCAGCTTCCAATTTGATCGTCTTGATCTTCAAGTGGTCTAGCTCGTCCTGAAGACCCTTCAAGACGATAGCGAGGGCAAGGCCCGGATGCTGTGATGGGCGTATTGTTGGCTCATCTTCATAATCGGCTCGCTCACGCACGCGGTCGGAGACGGGAACAGGCTTGGGAATTTTGATCGACTTCTTTGCTTTCTCCGTATGATCATGCACTTCGCCCTGCTTAATCTCGCGTCGGCAAACAGTACAGTTGTGAGCTTTATGGTTTGCAAATCCATTAAGGATGCCCTGGGCTTCCTCTATAATTCCTGGCACGCTGCGGATGGTGATGTCCGGCACGATAAACGCAGAAGTCATGTTCTCGGCATCAGGGTCACCACGTTTGCTGCGGGTGCTCAAGATGGAAGTGTCGGAATGGCGACGATTGTGTGCTGCTTGGCTCTTGGTCGAATGAATCGACGGCTCGTTGATGTATTCTTCCAATGCAGACCTTGTTGTCATGTCCTTCATGGAAGATCTTCTTGAAATAGTCTCCTTCGGTTGCTGTGGCTGGGCTTCCGGTAGAGCCGTTCGAGTCAAGGCGTTGTCTTCCTTGGTTGGCCGACGGCGAGAAGCCTCGACTTTTTTCCTGTCAAGGCGCTCCTGCTCGAGAGTTTGCCTTAGTCTGGCAATCTCGTCGTCCTGATTCGGAAAGTGTTAGCATTTTCCCAAAAATCCAAGATTGCGAGAAGACTTACGTGGACAAAGCTCAAATATGTCAGGTCCTTTGAAGTCTCATCATTGGCAGCGGTCTTCGTAGAAGGAGACTGCCCCATCCGAGATCTGCATTTTCCTTTGCTCTTCGGAGCCTCGCAAACCGAGTCTTCGGTGTCCTGAGGCTCGTCAATCTGCAACTGCTGCTGGCGACCTCTTGTCATATCATTGATTGAGTCTTGCTTTGCACTGAGATCAAACATGGTGCCTGCGTCCTTGTGAACTGACTCTCCCGTCGGCTTCGTGTCGCGTCGCTGAGTCTTTGTATTGTTATCGAGACGAGCAGTCGGACCGTGTTGATTCTGTAGGCCGGAGTATTGCATAGCAGGGGCCTCCACATTGGTCCTGATAGCCCCAAATCTCTGCAATTGGTTTTGCTGGATGGCATTGATCTGACCCATACGACCCTTGAGACCTTCATTCTCGGCTTTGAGATCCTCGATCTCTGCCTTGAGCTGTTCAAGCGTGCACCATGCAACACTCAGCTGACCCACTGCGGCATCACGTTCGGTGGTAATCTGGTCCAGGATAGCCTCCTGGGTAGTTGCTTTGCGATTCGATGCATCAAGCTGAGTTTGCAGCGAACGGACAGTCGACTCCAAGCCTAATATTGATCAGTCTCTCATATCTATGACACATTGCGAAGAATCTTACGTGTCTTTTCAACAAGTAGCCTGCGTTGGCCAACTCCTCTCTCGGTATCACTGCCCGAGGTCCCTAGGGCGCTATCACGTCGCGTTTGCTTCTGCCTGACCTCGTTCTCACCTCGAAGCACTCCGTTCTTTCGTTTCAATTCACTCATCTCAATTGACGTCTCGGCATCCTTCCTCTCCAGTTGTGCACATCTGTCCCGGAGCATCTGGAGTTGCAGGAAGATAGCTTGCTCATCGTCTCGCATGGCTATTTCGCCGACGTCTTCGCGACGGTCATTGAGGGTGCTTTGTTGCAATGCTTGGACAAAGCGAGAAGGTTTGCCATTTCGTGTGAAGACTGGAGTACCGTTGTCGAAGACACCTGAAAGTAGCTCATTCATGTTGGGCATAGGTGGTATTTTAAAAGTCGGCTGAGTGCCTGTGTTCGCCGAGGACATAGTTGGTTGAGTGTGCTGTTTCTGCTGTTCCGTGGGGCCAACAGAGCTCATTAAAGTCTGAGCCGAGCTGAATCGAGTCGGCAATGCATCGTGAGGTCCATTTTGCTGGGCCTTGATATTTCCGAAACGGGTGGACCGTGCTGTGAGGTTCGTAACTGGGGCCCTCTCCTCGCTGAGACGAGACATGTCGTTCTCATCGCGAACACAGGGCTGCATGGTAGAGGTTGAGCGACGAGTCTCTCCACTCGTCTTCCTGCCCTCGCCAGAGTCGAAGTCTGTCGTCTTCGCGGGTGGTGGAGATGGATCGACAATCTCCTTTCGCAGGCCGGAGGCTTTTCGCGGCTGCGCATTGCCCTTCAACCAATCGCGGTGATGAGTTTCGGTCTTCCTTGATGATTGGCGAGACCCGATCGGTGGTTGTTTAGAGTTGAGCGGCGGAGTGTACATCACTTGGTATCCTCCTCCAATTGAGAACGGGGCGTCAGAGTCAAAGCTGGCTTCCTTGACATCCAGGCCAATTGGTTCTCCTTTGCTCTTTTTGGCTCCTCTGCCAATCTCGATAGAAGGGCTATCACTCCTGTCGTATGGTTCAAAGCCAGAGCTGCCCTGTGAGAAGTCCGGGAATGCGCGAGCGACAGCGGAAGTGTCGATAGCAAAATCTTGTTCCCAGTCTTCGTCTCTTCGTTTGTAAGATGGGTTGTATTTCTGTGCACTCGCGCGTAGCTCGGGAAGCTGTTGCACTTGGTTTTCGAGGGGGCGAGTTGACTCCATGGCCTCGTTCGCGGGGTCGAAGTCGGAGGTGGTGTGTTCGGGACTTGCGGTACGCTGTGAGTGTCGCGAAGATGCGGATGGGTTTCGCGTCCGATTCAAGTCTTTCGACAGATCGCGAATCAATTGAACGCGCTGTTGGGAGCTGGTGGACTTTGCCATTGCTGTTGTTGTCTTGGGGTTTCAGTGGTGTTTTGGTCGCGCGAAACGCAGCGGTGGATGAGGGGAGTGTAGCGAGGTCTGCTAGGAGAATTGGTAGCGTTGCATTAAACCTGCGGGTTCCTTTGCTCGATGTATCTGCCACGAATGCTGCACTGTTAAGTCATACAATTGAGAAAGAGAAGTGTTTAGGATTGATATGTCTTTTGTTTACATTGGGGCTTTAGAGTTGCCGTTAGCGTAGCCCACCAGATCCGGCGCTAAAGCCAAACTCCGTGTGCATCCGAATTCCAAGCCTTGAGAAACAGGTGGCGCAAATCGTTGCTTTTTATGAGCCTACTTGATAATTTTATGGTCTGATATCCAGACTTGAGCAGGTGTATGAACAGACGAATCCTTGTCCCTAATCAGATACCCCTTTACATAACCAGCGTGCACCACTTCAACAGCCTCTTTCCAGCAACCCCATGCAATATATCACTCAGCCCAAATCCGACTCATCCGGCAGCATCGTTACCCACACAAACAAGAGAACAGCTTCGATCCAGTGTCTCTCTCTTTTGCTTGCCATAAATTTGAGGCAACCATAGCCACGCCACAACTGGAGTAGCTAAAGATGTGCTACTTGGCTAAACGGAGTTCTTGCATTCCTCCCGCTGAAAAAGGCTTCTTCTACCTTTGTGATGCGATCGCTGTAATGCTTAGATTGGTAAAGGTCACCAAGGACCAAGACCATGCGCTGCTGTAAGGGAGATTACCGTAGGACTGTACAATGATTTTGGTTTGTTCTTGAGTTCAAGGAAGATGGTCAGCGCAAGTTTTGGTGCAGTTCCACTTAGGTGCAATTGCAGGTACTGAAATACATGAAGCATTTGACATGTCGCGCGTAAAGCTGTGAGAAAGTGCCACAGGTCTTCTTTCTTCTTTTATCATCAGCGCTGGAGTTCGGTATGTAATCGTAGAATAACAAAGACTCTTAGACAAGCACATTCCATTTCTTCTCTAAGCAAGCTTCAGATAACTGTTACACACAATAGTCGTATCTGCCTGCCAATCAATCTAGTTGCAACAAATTTCCTATTTGTAGTCACCGAAATAGAGCCTCTTTGTGTCAGCACCTGGACACTATGCTATGCTTGGTATCTTACAACTCCCGTGAACAGAAGCATCTCGTCATTAGGCATCAGTATTAGTATCCGCCGTCTCATTCTCTGTCGTCTCATTTTGTATCCGCTCACTGCTCGGAGTCTCACTCTCTACCGCATCGCTCTCTATTACTTCTTTCTCTGCCAACTCCGTCGTTATCTTCGCAATCTCCAAGGTCTCGGTGTCTTCCATGTCCATCTCCCCGGACATAGCAGCCATGAATTCTCCTGCCCTTTGAACCGCCACGTCAGCCTCCATTAGCTTACGTGCAGCAAGCGCCTTTTCAAACTCGATTTTTTCGGACTTCATCTTCTTTTGCTCTTCTTCCTCAGCCTTTCTGCAGGTGTGTTCCCTTTTATGGAAACAGTTTGGGCATGTGTAGTTGTCCTTGCAATAGGAACAATCACACGCTGGATGATCGACTAAGCATTCAGGGCAAATGTGGATATCGCATAGTGTGCACTGTTTGGCAGCGGCCGTACATCTGGGCCGGTGGTCGCCAATAGAGCGATACCGAGGGCACATGATGTATTTACAGCCTCGCCAAGGTTCCTTGGAGTCGGATTTTGAGTCGGGATCCTCTGTGACTTCGTCTTTGCCTTCCCTCAATGTTGGTGGAGGCTTTTCGGACTCCAGAGACTGCAACGAGTATAGTTTTTCGCTGGGGCATTCTGGATATCCTGTAATGACCAAGTCAACGATCTCATCTCGAAGTACTTGGCCGGCGTGCCTTTGCCACATTCCATCTGGCAATGTCGCTATCAACTCATGAAGCTTGTCCAAGGTGACGGCATTAAAGGTCCGCATGGAATCAGGATGTGTGCTTTGCTGGGCAACTCTGGTTTTTTTTATCCAGTCTTCAATGATGTGAGTAAATTTTGCGCTTTCTTCCAAGAATGCCTTTTCCGCAGTCAAATCTTTGTAGCCGCAGATACGAACACTCAGTCCTCGGAGATCATGGGCTACGCAAAATGGTTCTTTGCAAAATTTGCACGCAGCTCTCCAACCTGGCGTATCCCAGCATTCGTGGCAAAGACTTCGAGGGCATAAATTACCATCCTTACTGCCTGGTCCGTTCATGATCCAGTCAAGGATTTGTTTCCGGCCTTTTGGTACGTAGCCATCCAGAAGGGGATCGGGCCTTTCTTCGGGCAAAATTGACTGGTCAATGGCCGATCTGAGGCGAAGGAACTCCGGGTCTTCGTAACCTGCGCCTTTGGGTAAAGGTGAGGTGCGGATATGATTGGTAGCTGGTGGTTTCATGCTAGGCCCAACGAATGTGATGCTGCCGCCATTGGAGAACATAGGTTTCAGGCAACACCACTGCAAATTGACAGCTGGAGTAATTGTACTGTTAGGAAAGTTACCTGGATCTGAGCTCGCAGTTGGTGAATGCTCTTGCATCATGATTTCTGGTTTCCTTGCTTGGCCTGGGGCCCACCAGAATTTTTCAGGTTCTTCGGACTCCTGTTTTATCTTTGGTAGAGGCCGAGCGAAAGCACAACTCGCACAAAGCGTCTTTCTGCAGCCCATGCAATGCATCCTTATACTACAATGCTCGCACCGCTCGTGTATTTGAGTACCACAATCATAACACTTGATATCCTCGACGAATTTTATGTGGCTTTGACGTAGATGTGCAGGTGGCAATTTTCCTTCGCCTTGCCCTGGCCTTGACTCACATCCTAACGGCTCGCCATTGTAGCCTGATTCTGCGTCCTCCCACAGTTGCCCCCGAGCGCTTGTTCCCTTCTCCTTCCGAACTCCTGCAGAATCTCCCAGCCGGTTTCCCGAACGCCATAGTCGGTCGTAAACCACCCAAACCTCGAATCTGGCGTCTGGAGTGCCCCTCCCTACAGAGTAATCCTTCCTTCGCATACATCGTCCACCTGGCGTAGGACACCAAGCCGAGTCGACCCATATGCCCAATGTATGGCAAATACGTATAAGATCATCTGTGGGAAGCGAATCGGAGTCTCGACGTAGGAGCGAGGCGGGTGTGTAAGGTCGGCGTCGGTGATGTCTGCAGCGGAAAGTATATAAGCTCCTCAAGGCTAGATCGTTAAACGACTTCTGAGCTTGGTTGGCAGCCCTAGGCCTTGCTTGAAGATTGAAGAGGTTCAGAAATGGCACTATGTGATACTTCAGCGACACCTGCTTGCAACCCCGAACCGAAAGATGCTGTAAGGTTTCTCGCCGGCCGTGTAAGACATGTGTAATTAACGTATGGCCAGAGACTGCAGTATGGTCGAGTGTAAGGGACCTTAGTCGAGTACCGAAGGGTAATATAACGTAGTTGAACAGCTGGTCCAAAGCGTATTGCTTCGATTGGGGATTTGTCAAGTCCCCAGAGCCATCGCTTGCGGGAGATGTCTGCCTTGATGCTAATCTTCCCGGACTCAAAGATCGGAATGAGAGATTGTTCCACGCTGTTGGGTAGTCTTGTAGAAAGGTTTGGAGAGATCTTGAGGTGTGGTAAAGGTCTAGTATTGAAGATGTAGGGAGATGGAGGAGGAGGGATTCGAATATCGGTGGGTGGGTCAATATTATACATTCGAAAGGAGACAGGGAATTCTTCGAGACCTGAGCTTGGGTTGGGACGGTGCCGCTGTCAAGCCAGCGGTGCGAGGAAGAAGCCGTCCAGGAACCCGATCTTGAGGGGCGCGAAGCTTGATCATCGTCCATATGGCCATTCACAAGTTAGTAAACGGAGCTTTGTTTCAGATTGTGCTTCTTCCTTGTGTATTCTTGCGCAGAAGCTGTTGGGGAGAGCAATCCCCTACCCCCTGCGGCGATCTGGCAAGGGTCCTTTAGCTAATAAAGCTTGGCATCAAGCAAACATCAGTTTAATCGGATAAAACATTTTTTCCCCTGTTGCTTCCAGCAGTCTTTCCAGGTTTTCGACTGGTCCATCCTCTATATTGGGCTCAACGCTAGTGTTATGTTTAGGGTGGTTCAGAGCCTGCATACCCAAGAGAGTTCACATTCAAAATGGCTACCCCTGAAGCTCCGCCAGTCCTATCGACTCCCGCCACTCACATATTCAAGGATCAGCCAGATGTGTCAGTCGCATCAAAAAGCTCAAGAAGACCAGACGACCAGCTATTCTTGATTTATGAGATAGAAAGGACTCTCGCAGAAATAAAAAAAGAGAAGCATGCTCGAATTGCTTTGCAGTTTCCTGATCACATGCTTCACGATGCTCCGAGGGTTTTCGAGGCTTTGAGCAAAGGCCTGAGCTCGAGTTCGTTAAGCTTTAAAGAAGATCAGAAGCAAACAACACAGTCTATGTCTCTGGATAAGAGTGTAGATGAGCTCAATTCGTCGACTAATGGTTCGCTTGGTCCGAGGCTGTACATCCTCGCTGACACGTCTTATGGAGCGTGCTGCGTAGACGAGATTGCTGCCGAGCATGTAAATGCTGATGTCGTTGTCCACTACGGCCGAGCATGCCTGTCTCCTACCGCCCGAATACCAGTTATACATATTTTCACTGTTCAACCACTTACACAAAGAGCTGAGCTAATCAGGGATTTCAAAGGCTACTATGGTAAGGAGCTGAAAATTATTCTCATGGCAGATGTGACACATCAAGGCCATCTTCGGAGTCTGATAGAAGACCTTCGGTCTTATGGATTTTCCAAGCTTTACTTGGCAGAGATAGTACATGACCCATCGTCACTTTTACCAAACCGCACTGTCCCTGAAGAAGTAAGATCCGATACGTCTAAAATGAAAGACTGGCATCTTCTCCATATTTCGGATCCACCGGAATCTCTACTATTCACGCTAGCTTCTCGTCTGGCTAGCATTCGTATCTATCCTACTTCAAATGCTGGGTCCAGCAGCTCTGCTGAACCCTTCTTAGCTTCCACATCTCGGTCACTGAACAGGAGATACGCACTCCTGACCTCTGTCAGCACTGTCTCCATTTTTGGAATCCTCATCAATACCCTCAGCGTCAGGAATTATCTGCACATCGTCGAACACATAAAGTCTAAGATAATGGCTGCTGGTAAGAAAAGCTATACGTTCGTCGTAGGAAAGGTCAATGCTGCAAAAGTAGCGAATTTCAGCGAGATTGGCGCATGGGTTGTGATAGGGTGCTGGGAAAGCTCCTTGATCGATAGTAAAGACTTTTGGAAGCCGGTCCTGACGCCCTTCGAGCTGGAGTTGGCTCTAAAAGGGGACAATGAGAGAATCTGGACTGGGGAATGGAGTAGCGATTTTCAGAAAATACTTGACGAACCGGTCAAGCCTGACTCGAAGACTACGACAGCGAACGGCAACGAGCACACCAATGGTGATAATGGTGTCGAAGAAGATTACGATTCAGAGCCCGAGTCGGCACCACCAGAATTTGATCTACGGACTGGGCGCTACGTATCAAATTCGAGGCCAATGCGGCCATCTGCGGCATTTGTTAGAGACGATGTGCCCCACGGCAAGCATCAGTCGAAATCACTGATCAAACGTGCGAAAGGCGATTTGGCAATCGTGGGGGGTGAGGTCTCGCCGGGTGCTGAGCATCTTCGATCGAAACGAACCTGGAAAGGGCTCGGTAGCGATTTTGAGATCGCATACGAGGAGTCAGGATCGGCAATTGAGGAGGGAAGGAGTGGGATTGCTAGAGGTTACACAACTGGGGTCGCGGAAGCGAAGACTTGATTTTCAGCTCACGTCGAACTGTGATTGAGTAAAATATTCGTTTGAAACGGTTTATAGGAAGTCAGCCCAGAAGCCGTGTTACTGAGTATGCGAAAGCTTTTTGCTGCATCGTATCTCAAGGCAATGTCCATGTCCCAGACGTTACCTTGGCAAAGACATCAAGACAATCGATTTTTACAACATTGAAGAGCCAGGCACTTCGCATCCCCCGAACGGTAGAAAATTGGTAATTAGTCCATTCTAAGGTCTTTTTCGAAACATGCATACGACGAAATGGAGCCTTAAGATTCTAAGCACTCTAGAGCCCATGAGACACACTCACACAGTAGACTCTCAAAGTTTCGGAAACACTTGAGACGTTCGTGAAGCCAATGTCATGTATTTTCTTCGGCAATTGTCCTTGGATCGGCCAATCTATCGAACGAATATGCTCGAGTCTTCTCCGGATGGCATTAAGGATACATAGCCCATGGGGTAGTGCTAGTTTACCTTGCACCTACAGTATATAGATCATGTATATCACCGAAATATAGACATAGTACTCATGAACACAAAAACGGTCATCATTCAAAAATAGTCACTAAGCCTCCCTTGTCTCCCCACTTTTCAGCAGACTATCGTGGTGTGTTGGCATCTCAATCCCAACCAATCGTGTTTCTTCATCATCGCCCGCCTTCGCTGGTATAAGAAAGTAATACCCAACAACCCCATCCGCCGCCACAAGCGAAGCAGCTACTAAGGAGGCCCACTGCTCAATATGCCGAAATGTCTCGCCCTGCGGGTCATCCGTCTACATATACCACTCAACCGAAACAATGAAAAATGGCAAGGCGATAGGGCTGAGGATACGTGCGTAGAGGTGGACAGCCTAGATGTAAGCTTGCCAGACGGCCAGGGAATGTTTCTTGGCACGAGGGCCGTTAAAACTTGCTGTTGTGGCCATACATTTAGAGAGTGGACTGATGAATCTTGCAACGCGGGATTTGATATGTGGGGGCGGTCGCCTGGCAAAAAATGGTCAAGCTTGATAATCCTAAGGATGAAATTACGGCGTAGACGGCGAAGAAGAGCCACCAGCCTTTTTAGCTGTCGGCAATTTATCCATCATTTTCGCTGTTCACGGTGATTTCGGTTGGATCCCGGAGAGGCCAATGGGTTGCAAGGCAAGAATACAGACAAGCGTTGGACTGCTGGTTGGTAGAGTTTTGGAAAATGCTGTACACGGTGTGATTCCAACAGTAGGCATCCGCGTTGGCCCAATTTGCACCGACGATATTTGTCCCGCTATTGGTCAACGGAATGGAATCTCATGTCCGGAGGATAGAAACGCAAGTGGGTCAAAGCCCAGAGATCAACGTACGCTGCGTTGACCGGAGCGCAGATAGTGCCAATGAATAGAAGCCCGCTCCATAGGAAAAGCACGGCTTTAGCGTTCGACTTCTGAAAAGTAGTCGACCATGTCTGCATTGGGAGTAGAATTAGGAAAGCCGTGCCAACAATGGCTAGGACGGGGTCTCAGTCATTGTCCCAAGCCATCGGCAGGACAGGTAGCCAAAGCGCACCTTTTGAGCCGTCATCTAGACCAGACGTGGTAGATCCATCTGTCAGCACGATCATGTAGTCTGATAAGTCTCCTGGGATCAATTTGGTCCGAAGTGCCACCAGAACAATAACGTGGACTGCTGCAGTCGCACTGTAAGCTATCACCGAGCCCAAGGCCGCTGCTTCAATCCAGGCAGACTTCCTCGTCAAGACGGTTACAAGTGCCAGCACGTAGAATAGATACCGTGGTTTGGGTTCATAGCTGCCGCTGATAGGATAAGAACACTCTATCCAATGCGTATTGAATAATTTGATATCCCCACGATCCACAAGTCTGCTGTCACATTGTTGCGAGGGATGATGTCCTCCGCTGCTGGGAAGAAGCCCTGTAGAAAGGGTGTAAATTGGGCGTTGTCCTGAAGAACAGCGCTGCTTGATATCTCGAAGATGATGGTCTTGCGCAGACGCTGGGGAAGACGAGTATTCTGATAGCGCTAGGAGACGACTATGCCCCTGGTACTTCAACCACATAGACAACGTAACGCATGGCAGGATACCGACACGACCGTACAAGCTCACCCGGAGCGCTTTAATATTATGTTTGTTATAGAAGCTAACCAGTACCTATACTTATCTGTTTTCGCCCCCAAAGCTGAAGATCCTAGGAAGATCTTATAGTTCTAGAAGGGTTCACTGCCCAGTGGGCCAAACCGCCCACTGGGCCAGCCTGTTAGGACAAGTACCCGGAGATTTTGATTTTTCTACTCCGGGGTCCAGCTCTAGGGGCCTCTTAGGTATGAAAGTCAAGTCACCATAACTTACGAACCATACTAGTATGAATGAAATTTCTGGTATAAAAGCTGTAGTAACCAGTAATTTCTATAATTTTACCTGCGAAAATATGGTATCAAAACCTACAGTGGTGGAGTTACAGCAGGGTGGCCGACTGGGCGGTTTGGCCCACTAGGCAGTGAACCCTTCTATATTGATACATTAGTCATGCTTAAGAACTAAGCCAATCGGCACGTGCCTTTCTTCAGACCTCTTCCCTTCCTCCTCCACACTTTCCCATACCCGCAGACTTCATCATTTCATTGGATTCGTCTTATTGAGATAGTAAAAGTATACCGCTGATCGAGGATGACATGATTGATACAGTATCACAGTATCAGTGCAGACGTCAAGAGATTGCCAAGCAACCCCAGGCCGAAGGAATCCCTTCGGGAGGAAATCAAGCATTTTAGCAGCCATCCGAGCCATCTTGGCAAAGCAGGGACCACTCCCACCATTAACCTCGTCATTATTGCCAAGTCCGTATTCGCGACAACATACCAAAGAGTACGTCCGTCCCATCGTGCTTACAGCCAAGTCTTCAGCCTCCCCTTCTGTCGCTTACTTTGTACTTGGGGGCTGAGAGCTGAGTGACAGCCCCGATCACGTCCTGTTCTGGCGTGTCGAAGCCATGTCGCAATACGCTGGCAGCGCACCCCAATTTCATCTCGTCCTTTTCTTCACCCTTACATAAAAGTCATATATACATTCTTTGGCAGTGATTGACTGTTTTCAAACTGCAGAATCGTAATTTGGCCCCAGTGACGCGTCTCGAAGGATACCAAGCCCGCCAGCAGCCGCATGGCATGGGTGCTTGCGGATTCAGAGATGACGGAAGCCCAGACTGCCACAATCGTCAAGAAGCAAACAAGACATTCCTCCCTTATTGCCAAGTGCACCGCACCATTTTTATCGAAACAGCATAGTCATGTCGAGCAGGAGATTCGACTCGTCGAGCCGTTTCGACAATACTCTCCAGGTGATACGATCAAGGGGGCAGTACGTTTGAACGTCGCGAAGCCTCTACGAATTACCCATCTTACACTTCGTCTTCATGGTTTCGTCAAAGTCATCAACAGAGCGAAACTGCCTGGCGAGGAGATACAATACGACGAGAAGCTTTTCGCGGCTGGAACAGGCAAAGGCAGACGAGGTATTGAGTACTTCGGCAACGGCTTCGCCCAGCTCTTCGATGATGAGACCGTCCTGTGTGGCGAGGGATGCGTTTCCGGCAAGTATGAATTCAATTTCGAGATGGCTCTGCCATCAAAGGGGATGCCGAGCAGCATCACTGTAAGTCGATGGCTTGGGCAAGTACACACTGTTTATGTGAGAGACTCTAATCTAGTTCTGTAGTTCGAACACGGGACCATATCTTACCTACTTTCCTCTACCGTGACAAGACCCACAGCCATCGCGCCAAAATCAACGAAACACTGCAAGCTCAACGTCCAAGAGATCATTGACGTTGCACCAATACCCAAGCCGCAACCTCAGACTCTCTCCCTGGAGGCTTTGAATAAGAGGACGAAGACGAGGATGGGCAAGAAGAAACCTGTCCTGTCACGGACAGATACCAGCATCGATTCAGTGAATGGCTTGCACAGCCCCCCAACCACCAGTGCTCAATCAGAAGATGATCCACCGCGAAGCGCCGTCCCTAGCGAGACAAGCTCAGCAAGCGTGACTGGTAGCACTACATCAAGCGATCATACTGAATCGAGGACTCCACCATGGAGCACCGTGAATGGTTTCACCCAATGTTCACTTGACCAGGAGCCAACAGCATCAGCAACAACTGAGCTTCTGCAAGGGGGAAGCATGGCCGGCGAGACATTCCCAATACGAATATCAATCCAGCACGCCAAGCCATTGAAGAACATGCAGGGCATTGTTATCACACTGTTTCGTCAAGGCCGGATCGATACACACCCTGCTATACCGCTTGGGCCCTGCCGTCGAGGAAAGAAGCTCGAGTACGAAGACTATTATCCTAAATCCCGAACGGGGCTTGGAGGCTTGTCGCTGTCTTCTGCAGGATCAAGCAGATCTTTCAGACAAGATCTCAACCAGATATTCGCACCCATCATCGTGGACCCACATACACACACCCACGTCGTTAACACCTCAGTCCAGGTCCCAGTGGATCTTTTTCCGACTATCTCGTGCGTACCTGGCGAGATGATCACCTTCAAGTACTACATTGAAATTGTGGTCGATTTGCGTACAAAAGTGGGAAGCCAGGATCGAATTCGACCGCACCTTAGCATGACCAGAACCCAGCAACATGCATATGGGGATCCGAAGATTAGCAGACACGAGAGTACAGATGGCGTCGGCTACCTATCGACGGCTGGATTCAATTGCCTTATCACCGATCAGCTTCGAAGAACGAGAGGGGTTATCTTCACACGGACCGAGGTCATTATAGGGACAAAGGACAGTGCACGAAAGCGTGGCAAACAACGCGAGAGGTCAACAATCGGCGGTGATGGATTGTTGGTGAATTCCATCCAACTTGGCCGTGAGCAGGATCCTGAGGACCCAAGCTTTGATCGGAACCGCCGACCAAGCCTCCCTGAAACGTTGGACGAGGAACAGCAGCAGCCAGTCAACGACACGAGCCAGCAGCAAATAGCCTACATTACACCTCCAGAACTTGAAGAAGACCTTGACGAAAAAGCTCGAATGAGGCGAGCTGAGCAGAGACTACTTCCAAGCGCGCCGCCACAGCATGATGGAGCTCCTTCATCTGTACCATCGGCGCCTCCGGCCATTGACGAAGAGGATTTCATGCGCAGATACGGTCTTGGGCCTCCCGCGCCAGCATATGAGGGCCCTTCAACCAACCATTTCGCTCTTTCGAATGGTAACGCACCGAGCAACGCTGCTGCTCAGTCAATCCCAGATCCTCATGAGGACAAGCAGGAGCTCGAGCGTCAACGATTGCTGGCGCTCGCGAGCTCCCCTCCAGCTGAAGATGCCGGCAACGAAGAAAATGACCTTCAAGCACCTCAGCCATCAGCGCCAGTTCTTTACGAGGATGACTTCTTCGACGTCAATGACCCTCGAGTACCTCAGACAGCAGACAACTTCCCACCTACTAGTAGGCCGAATACTGAAGAGCAAATTCCAATTGCAGAAAGTGCGGCTACTCCAGTTACCACAGAGGATCGGTCGCGCGTTGATCACGGCTATCTCGAGGCTAGTCCATCGCATGGGCACGCCTCAAGTAACGAGGAACTTCCAGTGTACAAGCGATGAGCAGAATCGGCGTTCCGGAATAACGAAACAAATGGTGTTCTTCTGGAGAGATAGGCGTTCTTTATGATTTAATTATACCCCAAACGTGAGGCATCGTCCTGGGATCGCCTTTATTTCTTGTTTGTTATGAGATGACGTGGGCAAATGATCCATGATTAGCGCATTTTTGTCTACTCCAATTTCAATGCTATGAGACTCTCACAGTGCAGCATGACATCCATGACACTCCTTTTTGCTGTTGGTGATATTTGGCTCGTAACTGCTAAAGTGAGCCAAAATATTTGGAATAATCCTTTAAGATTGCTCATACCATGCTCGAGATGAGCCTAGAAATCGTCACTCGTGTGGTCATTTAGATGACTAGGAGCACATTTCGTGGATTTCTACCATCGACACAGTCAGAGTTCTAGAGCGTGGGCACTTTGATCCAATCCCCTGCAGCTTCACACACGTAATGTCTTGGACTGCTAGGCTTTAAGCCAGCTAATCTATGGTAGACAATACGTATCGGCTTACGCGCCCCCTGAAGGTATCATCACTGCCACCCACCCTTCCCGGCAAACCCACTGCTATCCTCAATCTTCTTCTGCCCACTACCTTTCTGGCTCTTCTGCTGGGCCGCCTCATGTTTCCGCAGCTCCTCTGGCATGCGCGATATTGACGATTTGGACAGCATTTGCTTAAGATCGTACCTATCACTTCGTCAGCAAAGGACTCACTAGGTAGGGGATCAAGGATACGAACATGACATCAGAATCCTCATTACCAAGGAATGTGATCGCAATACCGCTCTTCCCCGCACGACCCGTCCTTCCTATACGATGGGTGTAGCTTTCGATATTCGTAGCCATGTTGAAGTTTACTACTAGACTGACGTCTGAGACATCGATACCACGACCAGCTAGATCGGTAGCGACGAGGACGTCCGTGCTACCATTTCGAACGGAAAGTAGCGCTGCTTCTCTCTGTTCCTGGGTTTTGCTGCCGTGCAGGGTGACAGATGAGAAACCACCGTATTTGATATCTCGCGCAACGGCATCGCAATTGCGTTTGATATTGACGAAGACAATAATCGGCGGTTGGAATTCGCGAGATGATAGGATATCGAGCAAGCGTTTCTTTCGTTTGTCTTCCCCAGACACGAATTCGACACGCTGTTCGACCGTCTCCACAGCTTCGCCTACATTTCCGATGGTGACGATGGCCGGGCGGCGGAGATACTTGCGCGCGATACGTTCAACGGCTGAAGGCATGGTGGCTGTGTACATCATTGTCTGCCTGTAGCGGTCTTTACCGCCTAGAGGCTGGGACATGACGACTGCGTCTTCTGCTTCTTCGGAGTCGGGTTTCATATTTGCGACTGGGAGGGCGTCGAGGATCTTGTTGACGGGCTCTTCGAAGCCGAGATCGATCATCCGGTCTGCTTCGTCCATGATCACGTAGCAACATTGTCCGAGGACGAGGACGCGGCGTTCAATACAGTCGACTAGACGGCCCGGGGTTGCGATTATTATTTCGGCGCCGTCGCGCAGATTGTAGGCTTGTTCTTCAAGAGAGTGGCCGCCGACTATACTGACGCAGGTGAAGCCGAGGGGCGTGGCAAATTTTCGAGCTTCAATTTCGATTTGTTGGGCTAATTCACGCGTGGGGGCGAGGATTACGGCGTAGGGACCATCGTTTTTGGTCAGTTCGTTGAGAGTGGGGAGTTCAGAGATGTAGACGAGAAGTGGGAGGAGGAAGGCTGCAGTTTTCCCGGAACCGGTCACGGCGACGCCAATAAGATCTCGAGACTGAAGGGCGATAGGGATGGCGGCGCGTTGGACGGCTGAGGGTTCGGTGTAGCCGACTTGGTCGATAACGTCCATGAGGCGCTTTGGCAGGCCAGATTCTCCCCAGGACCGCATAGGATTCGGTATAGCTCCACCTTTGGTACTGATATTGAAGTCCTCTTTAAAGATTCGCCAGTCCCTTTCGCGCATATGCTCAAGCTTCTTGTCGCTCCAGTGTTTGTCAATAGCATTTCTACCGCCCTCCTCTTTCCTCCTCCGCTCCATCTCCATCATCTCTTCCGCTCTAGCCGACCCAGAGTCACGATCCTGTTCTTGTAGCGCCCTGGCATATCTATGAGCTGCACCATCCGCAAGGTCCTCTGAGAAGCCGCCTAGGCGGCCTCGACCGTAGAAGTTGGCCTCAGCTCGTGCTTGATATAGTGGATTGTAGTCTGGGCTGGTGTCCTCCTCGGCATTCCACTCGAAATTAAACTTCTTCTCTGTAGTGCGCCGCCGCTTCTTCTTCGCGGAGAAGGTAGACTGATTTTGATCAGCGCCCATATACCGTTGCTTTATGAGGTTCTGCTGGGCTTCTTCGATAGCAGGTCGCTTCGATTTCGCGGCAGATGTTCCAATGATAGACGGCTTGGGTGGTGGTGGAGGAGCCATGTCATAGCCTTTGTTCGGCTGTGAGAAACGCATTGAAGCAGGTCCAGTTGGTATTTCGACAGCTCGTTGCGCTCTGGGCCCCGTTGGTATCGAAGATTGAGCCGATCCGTTGACTCCATTTGATAGCCTTGCTGCTCCATTTCTGGAAGCCGAGGCTGGTTCATGACGGTCGCCCTTCTGTAAGGGCTCATTACCATTGCTAGCAATTTCGGTCTTCCGTTTTTGCTCTTCAATCCCTTTAGCGCGCTTCTCAAGAGCTAGCTTTTCTCGTTGGGCTTTGGATAAGAATTTGGGCTAAAAAGCAAACGAGACATCAGCACGGCTCGAGAATGTACTAGAGTAAGGCACGAGGTGAATATTATATAGAGAAATGGGAACACTTGGATTCGTACCTTTGCAGCAGCTTCGTCCGCTTCCTTTCTCTTGCGTAGTATCTCTTCTACACTCAGAGGTTGCTTAAGTTCCCACCCAGCCTTCTTTATCTTCTTCACATCAGGCGGAGCAGGCGGTGGTTTGCCATTCGCAATTGAGGGTGGTGGAGGTGGCAGATCTTCTGGGGGTGGAGGAGGAGCCGTTGAGTCGGGCGGAACTGCAACATCTGGTGGAGGCGGAGGAGGAGATGAGAGTCGCTCGGGTGGAGGGGGCACATCCACACTACCACCGTTTGTAATACGGCCGTTCATGCTAAAGGTTGGCACTGCTGAGTTGGGTTGTAGCAAAGGACGTCTCCCAAGCATCCAAATATCTCATGTAGAATAGGGCTAGGGCTGAATTGCTGGTAAGAACCGTCTCCTCGCAAAACCTTCACTTTTGAGCTTTGTCCATGACACGCGAGACGCCAAATATTCTCTAAGTTGCATAATTGGATTGAGAGATGCATATCAGTGATCACGATGAGCCACGGGACCTTCAGCTTTTGGCTCCTGCAGCCTGATCACCCGCGGCCGACTTTGTCGAGTCCGCCTCCATGACATCGACACAGGCCACCCAGCACTTACAGAGCTCGGTCTGGAACGGCTCATTGCCGATAGAGATATGTCTATCGGCCTCTGAATGCCGTGTCTACGATCAGGCGGATCCATACCTGGTATGTCCTCCAGAGCATAGGTCAGTCAAGTTATAGCTAAGATTGTCCTACCAGATACATTATCCCCGAGTCTCCTATCTGCCTTTCCTCTTACCACGTCTCCATACCTTCTTCAACCAATCTCTCATCAATCCTGATGGGATTCCCTACGACGGCTGGTTCTCCTTCGAAGACGTCCCCCTGAAATGGCAGTATCCGCTTGGACTGCTCTACGATCTCTTTTCTGGAGCTCCACCATCACAGGCTTCAGACCTAGATATTCAAGACCGCTCACTTGTAGAGGGACTGGAGGAGGGACTACCTTGGCGGCTTACACTACACTTTACGGAATGGCCTGAACAAGCACTGGTGCGTCCAGATGCAGAGGGCAAGATGTTACACGATGCCTACATCAACAGCGTGAAAGAAGCGGACTTTCTAAGGAATGGCACTGCAAAAGGTATAATGTCGTTGTCCAAGGATGACTCTACGCAGCTCTGGAATGCGGTACAAGAACGTAAGACTGGAAGCATCTTGAAGCCAAAATGTCGATGGGTGATGCTAATCACAAAGCAATAGATGACTTCAATACGTTCAATCCTATCTCAAGAAAGTTATTATATGCCCAAGGTGCCGCTCTTCGCCATGTTCCTCTCAAGATCTACCTACCATCCTCCCCGACAGCTTCCGAGCCCACGTCTGGCCATCTCCGAGTGGTACAGTCTCTAATAACGCCCACCTTGCCTGCTTCGAGGGAGTCACAAACACTAGGTACAGCTCTACATGCACTGTTGCCCACGTTGTTTCCAAGCCGACGGACGCCAATCCTGGCAAAGGCTGTTCTGCATGGAGCCGTGGTGCCGATGGGCGCCTTGGTAGAAGATCTAATGAGAGCAGCAGCGTACTTAGATGGCTGGATACACCTAGGTGTGGTCATGATAGGTTAGGTGTATGTCCAGCTTCCGGTACAGCTTCCACAACTGAATGCCTTGCGGTCGTTCCTGCGGAGCAGCAATTGTCATTGGTTGCATATTGCTCTCGATCGCCAATATGACCAACCATCCTATGAGCCTCGCAGGCAGGGATGGCGGTTGATTATGCGTTCTCAACAAATGTGAAGAGAGAAGTAAAGTAAGCTTGACTTCGCAGAAGATCTTTCAGCGGGAAGCGGGCGCTAGCGGCTCCGAAGTTTTGCACACTACTCTGCTGTACCCTTTCATCGTTTCCTCTTCCTATCTATAGACAGCTTACAAGAAGCCATGTAGGTGCGTGAAACAGTTCTTTGCAAGAGGCCTGTTTCTGCACGTAATCACTAAAGCCTCTACTATTCTGTCAATGTTTTCTCGCGTCCACCAGTCCTCACTTCAGCGGTCTCATCTCCGTCTCTACATTCAATCTACCGGCGACGTAAAATCACCACGGCTTTGCCTACCTCCTGTGCCTCTTACCATGGTCTTGGGGCATACTTTTTTCAGCCAGTGGAAGAATAGAACAGGTTTTTAGCAGAGCCGTGTCTTCTCCACCCTACCCTCTTTTGTCTAAGTGGGATGGTAGGACTATTTTACAGACAGACAGATTAAGATAAACTACAACGCGTTGCAGATTACTCTCTCTATCTGAACCTGTGACAAATACAGAAACAGAAGATGTGATTACCCGAACCACGTGAACATCGCCCTTTTCTCCAAAGTGAAAGGTCGTCTATAAGATTATCTAGCCTCCCTCCCTGATTTTGGGCCTTTCTGCCACTCCATTCTCCCCAAATTCGACCATTTGATTGGTCCGCTAGACTCTACAATCCCATTTGTCGCCCTTTTCCTGCAGCCTCGCAGCCACGTCCCACTCAGCCGTCTTCTAGCTCCAAAACTATTCCGCCCATTTTCGATTATGGACCACAGCACTGCCAACTTGTTGCTCGGTCTGCCGCAGCCTGCTTATCATATGCATGGATCTGCTGCAGCTGAGGACGGGTAGGTTTTTGTTTTTTTTTGCTAAATTATCAAAGAGCGGTGAATACGCGGGGGCAGCTCTACCTTTGCCTACATCCGTACTGTGACGCCGCTTTTTCGACCGCCCAGTCTCTCAACGTGCATGTCCAGACCCATTTCCACGACCTGGCTACACAAGCGTCGAATGATTTTGGCCCAGGATTGAATCAAGGCGGCACACCAACTTCTGCAAATGCGATCCAGAATGACACAATTCGATCAACTACTATGTCTAGCATTATTTTCCGAAAAGATGTGTCGGCCATAATATCATCTTCTAGTCTTGAGCTAAAGGACCAGTTTATCGAAGTCACTGATCGAGCTCGTTCCACTTGCCCTAAGTGCAGCCGTACCTTCGGCCGTCCCTCCGACCTCGAGCGCCATGCAAAAAAATACCAAACCAGCTCGAAGACATTCCAGTGCCCTGTTCCCGGATGTAAGTATGGTGGCAGCTACAGAAAGGACAAGGTTCAGTCTCATTTACGCAATCGCCATCCACGATCTGTGCAGCAGGGTTGAGGAGATGTTGTTGACTGCACCGCTGTAGTATCACACGGGCTTCGGGAAGGAGAGGTGAATGATGTGGTAGTTCTATTATACGATGAGACTGGGAGAACTGTTGGCGATTGTTTCTCAAAGTTCTCTTTCGATCTAGCAAGCTTAACGACCAATGAAAAGAGTTGATGAATTAAAGATTTATTCGCTTGAGTTCTGTCAATGTCACCCTTGTTCGCAGGTCCGGGCTGCTCAATTTGGACCAGCAGAACGGTAGTGCGCCCATTTGTCCTATCCCAATCGCCGCCGATGAGATATCCCTACTCCCCCTTCGATTTTTGGAGCTTTCGGACCTCATTTCAAGCAAAATACCGCCATTTGATTCGCCCGTCGAGACACTGCCTCCTCATTGGCCGCTCCGTTTCCAACAATGCCGCCTTCCAATGCCCCTTTTCGCCCAGGTTAAAACATGGGCTACCCATTGGACTGTCTCGAGCCCAGTTCGCTGCAGGATCGTATGCATGATCTTGGCGCGGCTGAGCCTTGGTAAGTTTTTTTAACGCAAGCTAACTTATGCAGCCAGTATCATGATCGACATCGACGTAGCCTTGCTACCGATATCTATCTTTGCCTTTATCCAAGGTGTAATTCAGCTTTCTCAGCAGAAGACCTACTAAGAAAATCACGTGGAAGCCCATCCAAACCATCCTGAATACCAAAATGGTACGCGTACAAATCAATCCAAGCAACCAACTTTCTTCCACTTCGAGCTTCAAGACTTGCCTTGGGGCTTCTGGGCTTCTGGGTGGTTGGAGGGGCTAATTTCAAGTCAAAACCAATGGTCCTACTTGGCAGCAATGTTGGTCGGAAGCAATTGGAACATATTATCTTATAGCTAGGCTGTATTTCCTTATCTCTTCGTGATGATTTATTAATGCAACGTCACCTCATCTCAACACAACAGATACAGATAATCAGGTCTCAGCTCCACCTTCTCCGGCTCCTCGAACTCCCTCAACCCCGGTCCGTTGTCGCTTTATCCCTATTCTTATTCTGCACCAGCAAAATCACCGCATACAAACAGCAAGCCGCGGCGCTGAGACATTCAAAGCCAATGCATATCTTGTACTCAGGCTCATAGTACCGTGCATCTTTCGCCAAGAAAGCGTGAGTAGCAATGATGCCTCCGATGTTGCCGAAGCCAACCTACCACGCTGTGCCAACGGCTCGTCGATGATGGCCGCCGAGTTTGAAGTTGAACCAACAGACTGTGACAGGGAGCTCGGAATAGGTATCCATTGTCACGAGGAACAAAGCACCGTAATTCGAGATGATCATTTGTGTGGGTGTGAAGAGGATGGCGAAGCCGGCGATAGACATCGTAATTGGGATGTGGGTGAAGAGAAAGCGATGCTGGAGCAGGTCAGAAAAGTATGCTATTTTCCGTGCAAAGACATATGATGCAGCCCAAGGTGGGACAGAGTGCAAGTGGGTACCGATTTGCTTGTAGCCGTAGGTCTTGATGATTCCAGGAGCGAAAAACATATAGCCGTAGGCGGGGACGATGAGGCCAAGGTACATGAAGCCACCGATGAAGAAATTGAAGTCTGAAAAACAATTCAGGACATCCGTGAAGGTTATTCGGCGCTCACTGGCAGGACGGCCTTGGTATTTTCCAAAGCGGGCTGTGATGTAAGCGCGTTCATCTTCTTGCAGCCTGTAGATAGCCTTAGTGAAGTTCGAGTATAGAGTGAATGTTGTTTTAGTAGCTTACCATTTTACCTCGTTAGGAAAGTCTGGGATCATGAAGAACAGAGCGAAGGAGACCACTCAAGATAGTACACCCTCTTGTCAGGATTCGTCAGAAAGTCAAAGGAGGCAACGCGATCAGGGGAGAGGCATACCGTGAATGAAAATCCGACGCCATCCATGATAGCCGCGCATACCATCCATCTTCCCAATAGCCGAAGCAAGCAGTCCTCCATACGCACCCGCCAGACTTGTGCTTCCAAAGAAGAAGGAGTATCGCTTCTGCGCTTCCGAACGCTTGTACCACATTCCAATGAGGTAGAAGGACCCCAGGAACATGCCAGTCTCAGTGAGACCGAGGAAGAAGCGTGTAGCTAGTAGCCCAGTCCAATTGGTAACCACACCTTGGCAGATGGTGACCAGGCCGAGCCGAACATACACAGCGATAGCCACACGTGTGGTTTTAGCTTCTTAAGCAAGATGTTGGGTGGTATCTCAAAGAGGATATGAGGTACGAAGAAGACCCAAGTCCTTTTGTAGCCCAAGTACTAACGCGTCTTGATGAAGGTCAGCTCTACCCTTTCGGAACTGGAATTGATTGGCGAGACATTTGCGCAGAACATATCTTGTGACTCAGGACATAAAATACTACAGAACGGGACAAAGGGCCCCCGGAAGATACTACTCACTGGCAATATTTGTTCTATCAAGTAAAGCTAGTAGGTTGAGGACACTAAGGACTGTTATGACTTGGAAATCGATTTTTGTGACTAGCCGTCGCTGAGTCGTATGAGGTGGGCACTGCACGCCAAGATCATCGTCGTATCCAATGCTAGGAGGTGCGATATCAGGATCATAGTAATTGTTCCCATATTGTTATTTCTCCTCTAGCGGGGAACCGTGGCAGCCGGACATGGCTCTACAAGTGTTCTTAGCACCATTCTCGGGAGACGCGAGACTATACTTACGCGCTTTGCTATACTACTAAGGGACAATGGGTGATAGTGTCCTGAGCCAGTAGACTTGAAAGTGCAGGGATATTGTCCTATTTGCAAGCAAGAGACTTTGAACCAAGGACGGCTCCAATTTCAACGATCAACCCCGCATCCTGCGCCTTAGCCGTTAGCGCACGTCATGTGGAAAATCTCGCTTAAGATAAGGTATGCATGACATATTCCTTTTCTGGGTTAGCTCCTTCGGCATTGCCGCAACCGAAGACCAGGTATTTCAGGGGCAGCTGATATTTCTTTTCATCTGGTCATCAAGCCGCCTTTCACTGCCATCCCCAGCACCCGAATGCCAAGCTTGTGCTCGTAACTGGACAGGAGAACTGGAAATCCAGTCATGAGAACGTCGCGAACCTCAAGTCACAGGTCATACCTCTCTTTCAAGACCAGAGCAGCAATCTCTTAGTGGTGAGACCCATGACGTCGATAACATTGGCTGAGTGCATTGCAATCAACAAACGTGACGAGAACGAGAAAGTCCGTAAGGGTTTGAACAGCAGATGAGAGAGTCAATCAGGCAAAGTCGATCTGAAAGCAAAAAACAACAACATTTGCATCTATCTTCTCTTCTGTTAATTGCTTGCAGGGTTCTGCCTTCTTTTGCAGACCTCATCACTGAGCAGTAATCTCAACCCTGGGTTGTCTTTGCTGCAGTAAAAGGATTCAAAGTTCTCACATGGTAAAGCGACTTAAGAGAAAAGACATCTCCGGGTTCATTCCTCGCTCGTCTTCAACAAGTTTCAGCTGTTGTAAGTCTTGCTATCTCTTGCCATTTCTTGCCGGACGGAGCATCTTCTCAAAAGCTGAACTCTGCTGTTATTGTTGTCTGAGTGATTGTATTGGGCAGCCTTATAAAAAGTATAAAAAATCGCTTATGCTTTGTCACTATATGTTTTCGAGATCAAGGCTGTACACGAGGTTTATGGGAATTCATAGGTAAATTCTAAGAGACCAACGCCGGAATTCATCCGGCCTAGCTGTCGATCTAGACCTTCCGGAGTTTAACCATGGAAGCATCTTCTGCAAAACCTCACAACCAGTCTCTTCTTTCATCAACAACACCCACCTCCACTCTAGTCACGCAGAGTCCTTCTTGCTCCCCTGAATCAGGTTGATTTCTAGAACACTTCAATCCTGTCTCCAGCCTTGGCACACTCCATCTCGGACTACTACCATTAAGGTAGATTCACCTAACAAAGACATCAAGATGGAATTTGCAATTTCCACCATCGACACTGTCAGTGCCGCTATCAACAAAAAGCCGCAGAAGCGTGAAGCTCAAGCTATCGACGATGACGCCCCCGAAGAAGCGACAATGAAGAAATCGAAGCGTAATGATGGCTCTCCCACTCCTAACACAACCTCAAGCATAGAGCCTCTCAATTCCGACCGCGATCAATACAACATTGCTAAAGCCGCAGCTCGACGAAAGAAACCTTCAATTCCTAATAAAGCTAAGGCTGCTAAAATCCGGTATACTAAGAAAGATGGCGTGGATACAAAGCTGCTACGTAGCAAGCCAGTCACTACCGCGCTTGCCTACGAACACTGGAAAAACATCCTAGGCCACTGCCCTCCAGAGTTTCTACTCAAGGTCGCTCGTCATATCTCGAAAGCCTGCCTTGACATCCTGTCCAAGCACAAGGGGGACTCAGAAAATCTCTGGAAACTCGCTCGTCTACGAGAGTACGGCTCCGACCATCCTGACCCTCCACCTGAGATCACCGAGAGACAGTATGCCGATTTGTAAGTTGTGTTCTCCTTTCTAATGATCTCAGACACTATGCCTTGAGTAATGAGGGTGTTCCCTTGAAGATGTTCATCTTAAATACTTTTGTCAATCGTTCTCCGTCATGTGAGATCAGTACTGACTTTGACTTCTCTCAGGCTCACTGATGTTGGCTGCCAGGGCTGTGATGATTCCATGGCACGACGGACTTATTGGGCATATCAGCGAAGATGGTGTGCAAGTTGTCACGCTGCCTTCACAGTGAAAGTAAGTCTATCCCCTCAATGTTCGTATTTGAAAGACGCATACTGCTTTGGTCACTAACTCCCCCTGCCACACCTTTCCGACCGTGGCATCTCGCGCTAGCTTAATGTCTATCGACCTCTCTTTGCCTTGTCACTTTAGCTGATGTCTTATTTCTCTGTAGGGCAGAGAGAAGGACAGTATCTTTCGTCAGCGACTCCCGCCGATGGATAAGCAATTTACGCTATCCGATTGCATTCCCGCAGTAAAGTACGACAGTTGGCATCATTACCAGTGGGTTGGTGACTTCGAAGTGGACGAAGTCCCAGACTGGGCTGCGAGGGAGTCCCGCACCCCGCGATATCATATGTATGAGGATAAGGTATACAAAGCATTCATGACGAAGCTCGACACATTTCTTGCTGGTAGCCCCACTAAAGCAGAGGCTGAGGAATGGTTCGAAGCTAAGAAAGAAGCTAACAAGGCATACGGTACGCACACTGCCCACTGATTTCTGTCTATTGCATACCCTGGCGGCAGCTGCATTCCTGCTTAAGCCGTAGATACTTCTTGTCCCTTGTCACGGCGCTGATTAATATCCCTCTTGATACCGCGACAACTGACTACTGTGCTATTTAGTCAAGAAACTCCAGGCCATTGAAAATTGGCAGGAACTCGTCAGAGCTGAGAAGGTCAAGAAAGCAGCGGCACTCAGAGAAAAGCGCGCCAAGTACTTTGAGGAGCAAGCCGCCCTCATGGACCCCCCAATGGCTGCTGATGCAGTTCGACTGTGCAAATCATACAATTCAGCTGTGGCTTCACCGCACGAACCCACCGAGAAATCCTGGATGATTTTGCGCTGCAAACTTGAGAAAGAGCGAAAAGAAGCCGAAGCCGACCTTCTGGACCTTTACAGAGAGCAGCTCCTTGAGAACTTTGATCTAATGGTTGACAGACGCGAATACAACGACTCTCCAGAACAACGCTGCGTTCTTTCTATCGCAGATGCAGTCATGGAAGAAGTGATCCTAGAGAATTCACGGATTGCTGACCAAGATCTGGTGGCCGTTATTCTTCGACGTGTGTACGAAGCCTACCAGCAGTGCGAGAATAAGTCGGATGGGTTGTTTGGAAAACACCGCCTCATCATGGATGACGCTCGGATGATCTACCGGACGAAAATAATGCCCATGCTCGACAGAGTGAAAGGGCGCGGAGTTGCCACTGAGAAAGCCACAGCGCTCAGATGCCCTGGCTGCCCGCAGGACCTTGGCTTGGATGGTAGTATCTTGCCGCCTGACTCCTACTCCTTCACCAAACTCATCGAGGACCATATAAATTTTGATCATATAGAGCATCCAGACCTAAGGCCCCTGACCGTGTGGCAGCTGAATTCCCCGGTAAAGCATCCAGGCCTAGCGCCCCTTACCGAGAGCTTCACGGAACTTATCCAACGAATACGCGAATTTGACTGGGTGGGACACTTCGAAAAGGTCTGGATGTGTGTTGAGTGGCCTCGAAACCTCCCCATTCTAGCCTCCCACCAAGAGTCTGACGGCCACTGGGATCTACAAGGAAAGGGAGAACTCGAGTATCTTGATGAACCTGAGTCCCTTGGTGTCCAACATGGCGTTTCCATGCTCGGCCCAGAACCAGATGATTTCATTCCAAGCATCTTCTACGCTGCCCTGAGACTCCAAAACCTGGGAAACATCGATCGCAAGACCAAGGCCTCCATGATCATGGACTTTGCGCGCGCGCGCTGGGAACATGTCAGAGAAGTCGACGAAGTTCCTGCGGTATTCCTCCAGCGCATGCGTGAAGCTCTCACGTTCTGCGCCAAACACTGCGACATCGCAGGCATGTTCGATGGCTTCCACTGCGGCGTCTGCAGTGAGACCACCAACGAAGAGGGCGAAGAAGTTGACGGTATGGACTACATATTTGACGAACTATGCGATCATTATGAGGACGAGCACGATGAGGGCGAGTGGATCAAGGAGATGTTCAACTTCGAAGGCATCGAGCGTGCCCCTGAGCTGATGAAGCGCCTCGCTGGCACTGCCACCTACGCCACTCTTCGCGAGCTCTTTCCCCTCCTCGCCTACTAGGCAATCCTGCAGAGGCATACGTCTTTCACGATTCTTCTTTTTCGACAACAGCATCGGGCTGCCGACTCATAATCATTCACAAGTCTTTTTCTTCATCATCAGCATTGGGCTGCCGACCAATACGATTCTTCCCTTTCTACATCAGCATTGGGCTGCCGATCCATGCACCAATTACGATTCTTTTCTTTCGACATTAGCATCAGGCTGCCGACCCATACGTCATTCGCGACTCCCTTTTCATCATCAGAATCGGGCCTGCGTCAGTCACCTATCCTTTTTATCATCAGCATCATCAGCATCATCAGCATCAGCATCAGCATCAGCATCATCGGGCTTGCGTTCATTATCATGCATAGCACGATACCCAGCAAAGCGGCTTCCCAAAATTCATGCGCCCATGAGGAGGTCATCGGCAACTAATAGTTGCATCACTTAAGGAACGCTCATGTACTCACCAAAATCAGTCTTGTCAATAACTTTAGCCTTAGCTCAGCAGATAGGAAATGAAAATGCGAATTCCGAATGGAAGTCAAAGTGAACGTGCCGTTGGGTATAGGTATACTGCGCAGACGCATTCAATCCCCAGCCCAAGCTGTTGCCTCTACATAAATATGAAGTCTTTCAAAGAGTGTCACCACGAAATTGATTTGAATCTAGTCAGGGAAGTAAAGGATATCACCACCCTATAAGCCCGCCCTGGTATCAAACACCACTACTACCCACGCAATTGCTGAAATATACAGCTACCTGTGAATTGAGCGTCAGAAAATTCCAAGATTCGCTCTCATTGATACGCCAGAATCAGCAGCAAGTCCCTCTTTAGATTATTGATGTGAGAAAGAGTACTGAATTGGATAATATATGCCTAGCTCTATGCTGGGTATTAGTCTATCCTATAGGTAATCCAATAGCAACACGCTCTCGCTTGACAGCTGTAAGTATAATGTGGCCGAATACTGAAGCATTGTTCTATTTCCGAACATGCACCACGCTATGCAGCTCCCTGCCCTCCAATCTAAGCGACTGTGGGCTTCATCTCCATCCTGTCTCCCTCCCCGCTCGTAAAAGGCACACCAAGCTCCAAGAGCTTCATGATCACATCTCGAAACTCCTTGAAAAACACTTGATCGTCGGCTGCGTAGCGCTCTACATGCTTCTTGAACACTGGATCCTTGACGAGCGCCATATCCGTCGGCAGCATCATGAGAGTTTTGGTGCCGACATCCTGGAATTGCTTGGGGCCATTCCACTTCCTCACAGCCCACTTTTCACCCAGCAGCAGACGGAAATAGTCATTCGATACGACGGTGGGCGAGAAAGACCAAGGCCCCTCAAATCCCGAACGGTCAGTATGGCAGCGCCCAAGGGCGTGGGCACCGCTCAGGGCGACGATTTCACGGTCGTCGAAGCCCATGCGGCCGAAAATGGCGCGAAGATGGTCTTGCCCTTTTGCGCCGTCTGGTAAGCGACCGTCAGGCGTGCACATTGATACGTCGCGGTCGGTGCGGCCTGGACGCCAGGGGATGGTGGGACCTTGCATTTCTTGGATGGCTGCAACGCCGGCGAGGGTCCAGAGATCTGAGTATGTGATCCAGGGGTGCTTTTCTGTCGGAGTGTATTAGTCGGGAAATTCCATGCAAGCGTTGGGAGGTAGAAGGGGAATATGTAGGCGTACCTTTGACGGGCTCGAGAAAGTCGCGAGCAGCTTTCAGTCCAGCATTGGCTCCATGGTCACCCTCAGGAGCGAAGCGCATTGTGGCGCCGTTTGAGCCCCCCGTATTTGTCTCCTTGTCATACGTGCCACTGCAATGCCATGCCAACCGAACGATGACGGGGCCATAGCTGCCGTCATCGTAATCGTCTTTCTCCTCCAACAGCTTTGCGATCTCATTGTACACTTTCTGATAGTCGTCTTTTGTTGGTGTGAAGACGCCTCTTGACTCGCCAGAGCTGCCCTTCTTCAGCTCTGTGATGCCCCCGTTATTCAAGTAGAAGTATGTGCCGGCGCCACCTGCTGTTGCGAGGCCGACAAGGGTGGCGTAGAGGCCAGTACGTGACTTAGTTGGCGGAGCGGAGGCATAGCCACGGCGAGAGGAGCTTTGGAAAGTTTGGCGTGGTGATTTGAGACAGGTGTTGCGTGCAGCGGGAGTTTTGAGGGAGGAGGCGAGGGGCGTTGAACGAGCGGTGAGACGCGTGAAGGTGCGGGCTGTCGTTGCCATGATGTGTAAGGTACGGCGTCAATTGAGATTGAGGGAAAACAGTGAGCATCAGCTTGATATTAGTGGTTGTGAAGAAGTAGTGAAGGCGACGAGAAGACGTGGAAGCTTGACCTCGATGTTAAGCTTGTAGCAGAGGAAAAAAAAGGATCCTATAGGGCTACCATTGCTAATCTCATGCCGCAAAGTGATTCGACGATAGCAGGCGTCAGACCCACTTTTTGTACGAGAATGTCGACATCGCTCCTGCATACTTTAATCCCTGTATTACTCAGCCGAGGATCCTGTGAGTGCAATGCACACGATGCATATACCTTTTTTCTCCGGTCTCGCTCCCACCTGCTTCGGGAACTTTCTCGTCATCCTTTCTGTCTCTACCATTCTATACGCACTGGATCTCGATGTTGATGATGATCAACATGACTGGTTTCGAGATTCGGTAGATTATGCAAGGGCACACTTAGAGCCATCTCTGATCAGCGCAGGGGTCATGATAAGATATATCCAGACATCAACGTCGTCTTCTTCCATTTGAGTCGTTCCTCTACTTTGAAAGATGTACATTATTTTGTTCGGCAGGTTGATAGCAGGGAGAGTAGTATGCAGATAGAAGGATGCTTACTCGCCAGTATGGTCTTGGTCAACAAGACCTTGCTTTGTCAAGTTGCCGTAGGTCACACTTGTGGCACACAATCATTCACGAAGTCTGAAAGGTGGGGAAAGATGTGCACCTTTAACCTGATGCTCAATTGATGGCTGGGTACGATCTAAACAATCTGCAAGCATCCGTACCCCCACACAGCTCTTCTCATCCTAGCATTTGCCATGTCACCTCCACCTCCCTGACTTGCCTTGCCAAGTCCGTCTCTCTGGCATCTTTTGCCACCTGCTGCCCCTTTCTGACGCTCCTCAGCTCCTCCCTGACACACCCATAACAAACGTCCCCATCGTACACAAATCCAGCACTCGCCAAACGAATAATCGATTGAGTCTTGCTGGCCCCCCAATACGCAGGATGTCGGCATTCATGGGCACATCCCGCCACAAAATTCTCCTTGACCTTCCTCCACACCCGAGACCAATGCCATCGCGCCTCCCATTCAGCCTGACGCTGCAAATGAGCAACATACGCAGCCCGTCTGACTAGTCCGAGGCGTATGCGATGAGTGTGAGACTCACAGAGGGTATAGTTGCGCAACATGTTGGAGCTGTGCGGTCCGATAACTCGAGCGAAGCTGTGCATCGGATTCAGATTTGCGTTATCCCACGCGTCCTCGAGGGCGCAGAAGCCGGAGAGGATTGTCAGATCGAGCTTCTTGCACAGGGAAAGGTAGACGAAGAGCCATTCTTGGACGTCCTCCGGGACGTCTTCGAGATTGGCGATGGTGAGCTGGAGAGGGTCGTTTCGAGCGGCTTGGCCGATCCATTCGATCCAATTCACCGAGGCTTGAGAGGGTTCGAGGAGAAAGCTGTTGTTTCGTAGATATTCCGGGTAGGTCTCTATCTGGTAGGCGGGGATGGCGTTGCAGAGGGGGATGGCGAAGGGGTAGCTTGGGTGTCGGATGGCTTGGTTTGATTCGGTGACGGCGTACTGCCATATCATCCTTCGGACTTCAGCAGGGACCTTCCGAAAAGGACCGTGTCTGCTTGGTCGTGACATGTTATCTGATGGTAAGAGGTGAGCGCGGTGCTATCAAACGATGTATTTGAAAAGGATGCTCGTGGTATCGAGTTGTACGAGTAAGAGGACGTAAGCGCACTGCTTCTAAGAAAGGATATAGAAGAGGATATCCGCGTCTATGAGCTCCATGGGCTGGACCATGAAGAATTGTGGGAACGCAAGATCGATGTGTGTTGCTTGAGAGTTATGTATCGAGTTGTGATTATCTAAACATTCCGGCCAGGCCGGGACAAGGCTACGTTCCTCTCTCCGGCAAAGGTGGGGTCTGGACAAACTAGGGCAATAATGCACTCTCGACACTTGCAGTCTACGTTTGCTTATCAATCTGTCAAATCTTTATAACAACCGTGAAATACTTGTTATATTGGAGAGACTACAAGTGGCTGATGCAAGTTTCTGGAACGCAAACGCACATAAACAAACATAGTAAGGTGAGGAGATTGATCAATTACCCTCTCCGGTCGATCAATTCTCTTAATTCTGAGACAAAAATGCTCTATTGTTCTTTACACAAGATACTTTGGCTTCTTTATGGTGACTTATAGTGAGGTGAGACATATTCTATATCGCTCGAGAAGAGGATTTTATAAGATGGTACCGTCCTCTTCCTTGCGATTTGCTATACTTACACTGCGATAAATGAACTCAGCTAAAGCGACAATGCCAAGAACAAGAAAATACAGGGCCTATACAAGTATATCCATCTTACATTCCCGTGTTCCCTATGACAGATTCACTTCGAGATATTTCCAAATACAGCGATAGGTGTTTTGGAAAGGATGTTGCCGTCCTCTAATTCATCGATTGTGATACATTGAAATTTTAGATAGCGTCGAAACTTGCCGTATCGCTATACTGAAGAGTACGGGGTTTGGCACGTTGCTGGAACAGCAGGCACAAAAGTTGCCAATCAGTTGGTCGCAACCGTTCCTGCTCATCCAATTCTGCAGCGAAGACTCCGAAACTAAGACGGATGTTGCAAAAGAAAACGATGACAAATTGTGGCTGGTACAAATTCTTGGTTTGCTAAGGAGCATTTAAGGTCAATACAATGTGAGAAATGAGCCGAGTTTCTAGACATGTTCTTGTGGGAAAGGGCCTTTTTTCTAATAAAAGAGCCAGTACAACATCTAAAAGATGAAGTAAGCCATAAGAGTAACATCAGCGTCCTGATCTCCCAAGAACATACACTCACCCACCATACAAACAACACAAGTGACTGTACAGCAACCCCAGCCTACCCAATCCTTAAAACGTACAGTCATCACTGCGTGGTAGAATGCCTCATACACACCACACAGCCCTCAAGCGGAATATCAAAAGTAGAATTCGACGGCAAATGCGATGATATACATACATGAATCTCGCAGCAGCGCTCACAAGGCTCCGTCAAGTGCGCAAGTACCTGATCCAGCATACGATTGGCCCTAGCCAATCGAGTCGCATTGCTGAGCCCAACGAGATGGCTTTTCGAGCCCTTATGCTCCTTGCAAAGAGACAGCGGACCCCCCGTCGCGCTCGCAATTCGGTGGAAAGTCTTCAAGGGGGCCTGGTTTAGTCCGCCAGAACGGACATTCAGGTGGGAGAGATCCCGCATGCTGATTTTGAGGGTGAGAGTCAGGTGCTTGCAGTTTGATAGGAGGGAGAGCATGTGTCCGTGTGGGACACGCAATTCTTTCACGGTTCCTCGGACACAGTGATAGGTCACTTGAGGGAGATGATTGGTGATTCTCTGGCCGCGGAGCTGGAACCAGCGTAGTGCTGATGATGGGCCAGTGATGAGGAAGTGGAAGGTAGATGTGCCAGGCTTCGTGTCGGAGCTGATTGTCTGCCGCGCGAGTGAGGACTGGGGGGTCGGTGGTGACAGTGAGTGGTTTTTGAGTGCTGACTAGGACGTTGAGGAGAATTCGCTCGCGATGTCAACTGAAAATCTCAACCTGGATGCAATTTTGGATGAATACGTTGATTGTAGCGACAGCAAGGTCAAGCTTCATTGGCCCTGTGTATGCCGGCCCCAAATTTCGCAGTGATATGTGGGCTCCAGGTGTGATACCAAGTCCGCCTGCTCCTCCGTCTCTTGAGCCGGCATGGCCACAAAGCTTTCACCTCTGTCTCAAGGGGCATCAAAGGTGGCCTTGTGGTGCAAAGCGTGACATGATCCCCTGCTGCTTAAGCGATCAGCAGCAGATGAGCAATACAGGTATTTTCAAGAGGGTTACTCGAATCGTCTCTAACATGAGTCCTCTGGAGCGCGAGACCATTCCTGGACGTATTCAGCACGATGGAAAGCTTGACTTTCAACGCGTCCACCTTTCGAAACTCTGCTTTTTGGATGAGATGCTTGACTCCCACCTCACTGTAAGAGAATATTTCGGAAATTGTTGATACATACGATTCAGGATATACTTGACACTGAACATCCAGGTGTGTCTGTAGAAATTTATAAGGATCTCGCTTTCCAAACCTACGATGAAGTAGCTCAACCGTGTTGTTGCGTTTCGGCGCACTCTCCAAAGCCACCTCTGCTGGGTCCACTAGAAGAGGCTTCGGACACTGGATGTAGAGGGCTAGTAGGTGCTTGAAGAAGCTGCCTAAGAATCTCGGAATCTGCTGTGCTTTCGTATCGTCTTTGCCACATTCTGCAAGGAAAACACGTCGCTGGCTAAGTCTCATCTCATGTGAACACCACGCGCGTGAAAATCAAGAGTTCAGAATGAGTTTTTGAGAAGCTTCCTAAAGGACAGGTTGGGCTATCATATGTGGGGGTTCTAGTTTTGAAAAAGGGGTGACTGAGGGGCTTCCATTCCCCTTTGATGCACACGCGTATTCAATCATGCTTTCGACTTCTGGTCGGGTGAAATCCGAAGCATCGAGAGCGATAAACAACCCCCCCTAGCATGCATATAGATGAGATCTACGTTCCCAACCACGGCCTCCTTTTCGCCCTCGTCTTTCTGATCTATACAGGTTTGATCGACCCACAGACCCCCGGTGGAACCTGTCGTTTCTGCTACAAAGTTTGAAGCATTGCCGAGGAGTGTGGAAGAGATACATGTCCGGGAGCCACATCGACGACAGCACGAGACCATCAATAGCTGAGAACAATTTACGATTTCTGCAACATTGCGGTCCTCGAAAGCAGCGTTATCTGTTTGAAGACAAGTACCCTTCCCCACATTCGATAGGGTATGCACATGAGTCGTGTCCAATTGCTCGGCGAAGGGACCTTCGAGGTTGAAAATACTGCACGTTATCTCCCCTTGGGTCCCCTTGGGTGACTAAACTGATCATGAAGACTCGAGTTGGTCAATTTATTCGGAGATCGTCAACCAAATCAACCAAATATCCGTTGAGGCTCGGTGGAATGATCATGCTGGGATTGTGGGTTTCATTTGGTGCGCGAGCGGGGAACAAGCCAGAGTGTTGGCGAGCTACGCAGCTCCAATGGTAATACTGGAGACTGCCGCTTTTGGCGACCGAGCCGGCATGAAGAGTCTCAAGATTCTTGTTTAGTGGGTCCTATCAACTTAGAGCATGTGAGGCTCGATATACTCCACGGATTCCTTCAACATTGTCAACGCTTCTTTCACATGACCCTTATAGCTGACAGCGATTACTCTCGGCTTTTGTCTAAGCTTTTTTATCCTCAAATCAAACTGCTCTCCCTGCGTGCCAGGTATTGGCGCACCCTGAGCCAGCGGGGTAAAGAAGACCCGCGACCTCTGCGACGAACCTCCTGGCGTATGAGTAGTCGATCCGATTCTATGGATTCCCAAAAGTGATATGCTTTTGAGCTGCGTGAAATCATCTCTGAGACCCTTCAAGACGGATCTCCAGGAACCGCTCGCATCCAGGCTCGCATCGAGGTAAATTGATCGTAGTGTGAGTGCTTGCAGGCTTGGGCGACTACTAATGAGGAAGCGTAGGAGCACTGCTTCAGTGACGTAAGGGCTTCTAAGGCAGAGCTCTTTCAGCGGATGCAACTCCAGGGCGAGGACATTCAGGCATGCGTCTTCGTCGGGGGAACAGAAGGCCAAGCTCAGTTTCTTGAGATTGGGGGCAAGCTGGACAAGGTCACAGGTCCACGAAGCGGTGTCAGACTTTATGTCAAGATGCAGGTGCAAAGATTGAAGATGAGCCCAGCCTTCTCTAAACTTTGTACCCTGCCGAATTGAGGAGGCTTGCAAGCGTAGACCACAAAGCCATCCCGATCCGTAAGATGTGCTTGACAGGTGCTCGCCTATTAGGTCGACGCTGAAAGAACGAATATTCAAGCCCGTTCTGCAACTACGCTCAAGATCCAGGTGGTCACTTCTGTAGTAGTTACGTTTATCCTGTCATTGGCTTCATTGGTTGGACCGCGGATGTAGAAGGAGCGACAATTTGGCATCTGTTGGCACAGAATGGATTGAAGGACTTGCGCACTCCGTTGAGAGCTCAGCAGGCGATCGTCTTCATCGTGACACCGGGGAAGCTCAGCACCGAAGTCTTTACGATAGGTAGATTGGATGAATAGAGTCTGCACTTGCTGCCTCAAGATCTCCGTCTTTGCGATGGCTTTCAGTTTCTTAAGACTGTCAGATGACAGATCGGTCCGCACGCTGGTGAAGCATTCCTTCGCCCAAGATTGGTAGCTTTTCTCGTTGACAGACAAGTCGCAAGTCGCAAGAAGCAAAGGCTTGCGCTGACTCAATCCTGCCCGATGTGCTCGATCAATTCGCCAGGAAGGCCAGACAGGATTGGCGACATAGCTCTAGAATGAGACCTTCTCGAGGTGAAGAAAGGTGGACGATGAGCTCTTTGGAGATAGGCAAATTTTTTGGTACCTTACGGTATTGCTTACAGTAGGTTTTGCTACTGATGTGCGAATTTCCGAGACTCTTGGAGTACTACAGTATATATAAGAAACTTACGCTACCTTAGACCGGCTAACTATCCAAATTAGTATTTGGCGTATTCAAAAATGTTGCAACTTCTTGGCAATATTGATCCATACTAGGAAAACCCGAATTATATTAAATAATATAGAATGGGATTAAATCAATATTATCGACTATTTTATATCGTTGCCTTATATATAGAATTAAAGTCTCTCAAATATAGTTTTTACATATACTAAACGAGGTATAATAGCCTAACTTTACTATCATATTATAACTTGACGAAAAGTAAGGAACGAAAGTTAGAGTAGATCTAGCTACTCTCTGAAGCTTGTGCTGCAAATTCTAGGCTCTCTAGTCCTCACAACTGCCACTTAATTTAGTACCAAGCCTGCTGCGGCGATAGTCAAGGAGTTGGTTGTATAAGTCTCAGCAGAAAGAACGAACATTCAATGTAAGAATGAATACATGATGGCTTGGTATCTTATCGCAGCAACGCTATGCTTCGCTATGCATAACAATAATCAAAAACATTGTACAATGGTAGAATTACCTTTCGAGCTCACTCATCACAATATCGCGGGGCTTTCCCACCCGACTCCTTCACCCAGCTCTGGATGGTCAGCGTTGTCGTGTAGCCCATCGCGACAAGGCCGCAAAAACCTAAGAAGATATCGAAACCTCGCTGCCGCCTGGAAGTCGCCACAGCCTTGTAATGAAGTGCAGCCTGTTGATCATGTGAGCCTCACAACTACGAGCTGGATGAGTCGCTGATACTTACTGGGTAGACATAGACGAGAGGAATGCAAGCAAAGCTGCCGACGACGGCCACGAATTTGTCTAAATTGGCTGCACCAATCCAGGCGACGAGAGCGCAGCCCACCACTACGAAGAACCGGAATATATTCTTCTTCCATTTGATGTAGGGGTTATATTTTCCACTGCGGGAGAAGGTTCCAGTCTCCATGATCCGCACGGCTGGAAAGAGCTGGAGTGGTGTCGACAGCAAGATGGCTAAGGCATACAGTAATTGCACTGCGTTGACAAATTTGCTATATTGGGGTAAATTCGATAGCACGACAGTCTTGGTGGCCGGTCCGAATGCCGCGTATGACAAGGCTCCTATTAACATAAAGATCAGTGTGATGAATATCATAACGCCGGCCAGCACAGGAGGAAACCGGGACGGGTCCTTCATCGATTGTTGGATGGGAATTATCAGACCAACTCCTTCGAACGTGAAAATTGCGGTTCCTATGAATGATGTCCAGTGTGCTGGGTTGAAGCTGACTATCTTGGCATGGCCATTGATAGCCATGGTGTGAATGTCGTAGACGGCGAGGTAGACGAGTCCGAAAGCAATGAACGCATCGGCGATCAAGGCAGTGCCCCCAAGCTTTTTGATGTCTCGCAAAAGGGAAAACGGCATGAAAATAAAGGCTTGCATGAGGATCATCCACTTGATATCGAGGTATTCCCGACACTTGGACACGGCCAAGACGAAATCCTGCAAGTTTTCCGAAGTGAAGACAATGTAGGCAGCGACGAAGCCGACTTGACTGAGTGCGACAGAGCTCAATATGAGACGACGCATCCATGTGCCGTAAATTTTTCCTCCCATGTCGCCAAATGAGCCTTGAACCTTTAGACCAGTATTGACAAGCAGTATGAAGCAATAGTAACTGAGTGATGCGACAAATAGTAGGACGAGGTTACTGAAAAGCATGCCTCCATTTAGGTATGCTTTGGGAAGGAAGAGGACGCCGGTCCCAACGAAAGACTTGATCAGGAGTAACGCTGCTGTGCTTGGGGAATTTTCGCCCGTCGCACCTTGCTCCTTGAGCGTTCGTTTTCGGCGTCCTGGCGTACCAGGTCTCAATAGCGCGCTCCTTTCCCCCCATTCGCCATCGTCCCCGTTGTCTTCTCGAGGGCCGCGATCGCCAGACGTGAAATCTTCATCATCTTCCTCAAGGTTACCTCCAGCAAAGTGACCATACATGCTGAGAAACTCGTAGAAGTTCTTGGTAACAAACTTTGGAGTCTGTGGTGCCCCAACCGACCAATATTGCGAGCCCAAGCCGGTAGATCTACCCATTCGTCTAGATGGACTTGGAGCCCTACGCCTGATGTAGTCTCTTCGAAATCCTCCAGGCTTCTTGATGGAGCTAGCGTCAAGGTCCTCGCTCTCCGCATCAGGAAGGGATATATGCCAACTCATACTCCGCTTCCCACGACCTCCTCGCAGCGATTGGGCTTCAGCATCCTCAGCCCATCGATAGACTTCACGAGTCATGTCTCCCCCCTGTAATTGCAAGCTAGAGAATTCGTCTTCCTCACCCAAGCCAGTTGTAGTGTTTTTGCCATTTCTCAAATTGGCCGTAGGCGGCTTGTTGCTTATGGTAGAAGGGCCTTCATCTGGTTCCACTGCGCTGTCAAGATTGGATGACTGGACGAGATGTCGCTTCACAATCCTTGGGTTTTCGACTGGAGCACCTGAGACGCGCCTCGCAGCCGCCTGTCCGGATCTGCTCTCGAATGAACCATATGTCGTTTGCGGCCCACTGCCTTGTAATGAAGCGCCTGCAGTTCCAGGTGATAGAGTTCGTAGTGGTGGGGTTCCAAATTTTGGTGGACTACATCCGAACGAGCCCTGCAACGCAGCCGCAAGAGCCGATTGTCCAGGCCCAGTCACTGGCTGAGAACTTTCAACGCCAGCAAGAGGCGTCTGGTTTCCGGTAGTCAATTGACTCGGGGTCGGTATCTGAGGGACTGGAGGACTGCCTTGTTGGCCGGAGGAGGGTATTGGCGATGCTAGCCTGGCTATAGAAGCAGCTCGGGGAGTCGACTCAGGCGGAGGCGACCTGCCTCGGGAACTACTTGGGGAGTTGGATATAGGCTGGGGCCGCGAAGGAGACGAGGTTTGCCTGTGACCAGACATGTTGAAGCGATTGTACGACCCTACGTTGGGATGCTCTCTGTCATATCATCTCTTGTACCACTCCAACTCTTTGATAGATGCCAACGGCGACCAAACACGCCATCCACGCAGGCCGTTGCGATCACTATTTTCGGGCAGGTTGTCACGCGGGAGCCGGACCGGTGACTCGGTTGAGGACCGATCGATGTGGACTAATAGGTAGAAAAGGTAAAATGTTGTTGCTTAAAGATGATTGAAAACTACGCTTAAGCCTAAGACTCACAACAGTTGGTTTACATAAAGGAAAAAAAAGAACGGCCAACAAGGATTTGACGTGGGATGCGCCTTCTCGGACTGGGCGTTTCGTAGGGGTCGTTTACTCCATAAGTAGATATATCTGTGCCACGCTAGAAGGGAAATCTCTTCATAGAGGCCCCAATTTCAGAGCCTTTTGCCAGTACGCAAGAGAGGTCGTCTGCTCCAGTACTGACTTTTTCGTCGCACGATCACCTTCCCTTCCCCACAACATTTACCATGCTTTGAAGCGCTATTAGCCGTTTTGCTTACACAGAAGGGCCAACGTCATCCTTGTTTGAAGTCTATCTTGTGGGGTTACCCTACTCGTAAAGTATAGTTCTATGGGCGGATAGTAGGATGTCCAGACCATCCAAGAAGAAGCTCGGGCAGAAAGTTCGGGCAGAAATGTCGACGTCTTATTCTGTCAACGGTTGCCGTTCCTTGAACCACGGCTCAGCATACCTACGCCACTGTTGAAATGTCAAGGACTCAAGAAAAGTCTGAAGGCAGAGCGGGCTAGTTTTTGTATAAGCCCGACTTTCGAATAAGAAAGAGCATCGAGAATACTGCAAACATGGCTGATCAAGGACAATCTACTCGCAGGATGCCTGCTCGTACCAGATCCAATTTTACGACCCGAGCAGCCACTGACGATGCTACCCAACTCGACAGGCCTCTATCTTTCATGCCACTCAACCCCGAAGAGTCACACCAAACGCAGCGTTTAGGTACTTTTTCCAAGCCATACGAGCCTACGACGAGCTCTGCCCAACCTTCTCCTCGCCGTCGTAAGACCACAACGAAAACTCTTGGGTATTTCGATGGGGCTGATGAAAGGCCATTTCCAAGAAGACGGACATCGAGTGGGAGGCGGAATCCCACGCATGGGCGGATAGCAAATATGTCCTTGACGACACAATTGCACGACAACGGGACAAAAGAAGGCAATGGTCACGCTCAAAAGGTTGGCTCAATGCCTAGGCCAGTTGGAGGCTCAGAGAAGCTGGGAACGTTCTCTGGAGTTTTCGTACCCACGACGTTAAACGTTCTGAGCATCCTCATGTTCCTAAGATTCGGATTTATACTCGGTCAAAGTGGTGTCCTTGGCATGATGGCTATGTTGGCCGTTTCGTACCTCATAAATCTCGTGACAACATTGTCCATCTCGGCTATAGCCACGAACGGAACTGTACGAGGTGGCGGGGCATACTATCTGATATCTCGCTCATTGGGTCCGGAGTTTGGTGGCAGTATCGGTGTGGTCTTCTATCTCGGTTTCGTTTTCAATACGGGCATGAATGCTGTCGGCCTGATCGACTGCCTCAAAGCTAATTTTGGGGCAACATCTGGGAATTGGGCAAGCTGGCTTCCAGAAGGATATTGGTTTGGATATCTCTGGGCCACTATTGTTCTGATTATCTGCACTGCTGTCTGTCTTGCGGGTAGTTCTCTGTTTGCGAGATGCAGCAACGGTCTGCTTGTCGTTCTGTTACTTGCTACTTTCAGTATACCTCTCACCGCCTTGGTCATGCCGCCATCTAAAGATCGGGGATACGGCATCGACTTTACTGGCCTTAGCGCGAAGACGTTCATCGGGAATCTTCTTCCAAAGTTTACCGAGCATGCAGACGGCAGTCAACTTCCCGGTCGAGAAAACTTTCAGGATCTTTTTGGTATTCTCTTTCCTGCTACTGGTGGCATCTTTGCTGGAGCCTCTATGTCAGGTGACCTATCCCAGCCCAGCAAAGCGATTCCCAAGGGAACCCTGTATGGGCTTTTTCTTACATTCGTTGTCTACACAGTAGTCATTCTTGCCATGGCTGCAAGCATTGCAAGGTACATGCCCAATCTTGGTCTATCCTTGGTCCCTAACTCTAACCAGGGAGTCTTTCTATCATAACGTCAATGTCATTCAAGATGTCAATATCTCTGGTGTATTAATACTTCTTGGGGAGATCGCGACTACTCTCTTTTCTTCGCTGATGGGTGTCATTGGTTCTGCAAAGCTGCTTCAGGCCCTCGCCAGGGACAACCTCCTGCCCGGATTCTCAATCTTTGGCCAGGGGATCAAAGCCAGTGATGAGCCAACTGTCGCTATCATATTCACTTACGTCGTGGCCCAGCTGACGATGTTGTTCGACATCAACCAAATAGCATCCTTCGTCACAATGACTTATCTGATGACGTTTTTGGTCACGAAGTATGTCCCCTCCCTTCCAGTCTTGACGCGAGACCCGCTGAGATGTTCGACCAGTCTAGCCTGCTTCCTGCTCAGCATCAGCTCGGCCCCAAATTTTCGCCCCTCATTTCACTATTTCAACTGGCCAAGCGCAGCATTCGGAACTCTCATCAGTGGTGTCAGCATGTTCTTTGTGGATGGCCTATATGCTACAGGATGCATCGGAATACTGATCGTGATTTTCCTGATCATCCATTATACATCACCTCCGAAGTCCTGGGGCGACGTGAGTCAGAGTCTAATCTATCACCAAGTCCGCAAATACCTGCTGCGTCTCCGGCAAGAACACGTGAAGTTTTGGCGGCCCCAAATACTTCTCTTCGTAAATGACCCACGCCATCAGTACGAGCTGATTCAATTCTGCAATTCCCTCAAGAAGGTATCATAGAATGTCTTACTCGTTGGTTGGGCGAAGGTTGACTCGGCAGTAGGGAGCTCTGTTCGTTCTTGGCCACGTCATCGTGACGCCTGATTTTGGGACTGCAGTGCCAGAAGCAAGGAGACAGCAAGCTGCATGGAAGAAGTACATTGATTTTTCCAAGGTTAAAGCTTTTGTCAATATTGCCATTTCTCCCGCAGTAGAATGGGGAACTCGAAATATCGTCCTCAGCGCCGGTCTAGGTAAGACCACAATACACTTTGGTTTCATGTCATTCTACGGTTCTGGACACTGCTTCTGACACCCGTTACTGTTAGGTGGTATGAGACCGAATATTGTGGTCATGGTAAGTCCTTTCGTAATCTTCCGAAGCTCTGCTAACGCGATAAAGGGTGCCTACAATCTTGAAGCGTATCGCAATACCCAGCCCTTGATCGATCTCTCCGGTGAGGACAAAAAAATATCAGAGCACGCACTTCGCCCGAGTCATGAAATTCAAATACCTGAGACCGACAAAAGGAAGCAGTCGAAAGGGCAACTTCCTACGGATACCTGTAGAATCGAAGGCCCAGTGAACGTAAAGAATTATGTGACGATTTTGGAAGATCTGTTGTTGAAATTGCAGATCAATGTTGCTGTTGCAAAGGGCTTTAAAGACCTCGAATTTCCACAGAAAAAAGGGCAAAACACCAGGAAGTACATTGACTTGTGGCCGATCCAAATGTCTGCGCAAATTGCAGCCGACGGCGAAGACTCGAAGCAGAAACTATTGACCACAAACTTCGATACATACACCCTAATATTACAGCTTGGATGTATTCTAGACACGGTTCCAACATGGAAGAAAGCCTACAAGCTCAGAGTAGCCGTCTTCGTAGAGGACGAGATAGACGTGGAAGAAGAGAGAAGCAGGGTTCAGACCTTGCTTGATAACCTCAGAATACAGGCTGAGATCCTTGTATTTTGGCTTGCTTCTGGGAAGCTGAAGACGTATCAGATCGTTATCCATGGTGACGTTAACGGAGCTGGTCAAGAAGCAGAAAGGTTAGTTGATGAGACATTGAAGGACGAGGATTGGTGGCAGGACTTGCAGAAGCTGCGTGGTCGCCGAGGGGATATTACCGCATCAGAAGATCTGGTGGACACACGAAGTCTACTGAATAACATGCCGTCCTGGCCAAGCTCCTCGTTCCAGCAAGGTAGGGGGAATTCGCCAGCCAGAAGACTTGAAAGCCTAAGAAAGCTGGTCCGAAAGTCTAGACGACGACGATCTTCTGGTGATCTGAATGGAATGGGTCTCAGTATGCAGACGCATAGATTACATGATCATGTCTTACACCGGCATGCTAGCCATGCGTCAGCTTCGGAAGATGAAGAACCCTTGAGTGATGCTACCGATTTTGAAGTATTCGAGAGTGATAGCGAGGGACCGCCTGACGACCCGCGTCCGATGGGTGAATTTGAGGAAGTGCATAACAACGGGAATCCATTGGCCCACTCGACCCCTAGAGCATCTGGGAGACCTGCCCATAGCAACTCCCAACACGAATTATTGCGGCGAGCTCAGAGCACTAATCCACGTTCCAGCGGGAACCCTTGTCCGACTGTCACGTTGGATGATAGTAATATTCTCACTGCTTCGGACAGAAGCAGACCCCAAATCCCGCAATCACGCCCCCGACAAAGCCACCAGTCATCTGCTGCTAAATTCTCATCTCGCCCCCAACCCAAAGCAACCGTCAATACTGAAGATGGCCGTGGACCATCAATCATGTTTTCCGACAGTCCACCTACACCACCCAAACATTCACCATCTATCTACATGCACCCTTCTGCAATCTCTGCCACCGGCTTGCTCCCATCTCAAAGCATACCTCTCAGCTTCAATGACCTGCCTTGCCGAGCTCAGCACCTCGTCCTCAACGAGTTGATGCAACAGCACAGTAAGAATACAGCCGTATTATTTACGACACTACCGAGTCCAATTGAAGGGACCTGTGAGAACGAAGAAGACTGTGTGAGCTACTTGAGTGATCTGGAGGTATTGTGGCATGGGCTGCCACCTGTGCTTCTGGTCCACTCTAATTCAATGACGGTGACTATGAATCTTTGACCAAAGTACAATGAGACGACGCAAGATGCCTAGTCTATTCTTGGCATTTTGGAGATATACTTTTAGAGCGTAAAGCCATGAGGTAAAACAGTCGCAACTATAGCCACGGAAGAAGTCTACTCCAGATCATTACCTATTTTCCAGAATTCCCGGTGCTAATTCGACAAAAGATTAACGGCTTCATCCACATAGCAATCATGGCTACCCCATCCGCTCCGTCTTGGGCCCAACCTGAAGTCAATTATTGCCATGTGGCCTTCTCAGACCACGCAATCCATCCTGCGGACTGTGAAAGCGCGCTGGAGCAGATTCCTTCGGGTAGTACGGCTGTCAATTGGACGCTCATTCCTACGGAATGGGATGAGCACGCTTTGCCATTGATCATCGAACATGGTCAGTAAATGCGAGGGTTGTTCGCTGTGGGAACTGATTGTCTCTCGCTAGGCACCTGCATGATCAAATTTCAGGAATCGGGTAATTTCAAGGAGACCTATTCTGTCGAGTTCATCCCAGACCAGATCCGTGAAATGCCGCTTTTGTCATTGATGAATGTGTTGTTGGGGATGGCGCTGGTGGTGACGGCGGTTATGTGACTAGGCAAATCGCTAATACAAGGGACTATCTTGAGGATCCAACCAATGGGCTCGACTTTACCTATGGCTTCCGTGAGTTTGCTTGTGATGCTCCGATCCAGTCCTTTGTACTAAAGCTTGTCCAACTGCGAAGCGAAAAGCACCACTTTCTTCAATCTCTTCATCTGGAACACTCCACTCGACTTCAATTATTTCAACCCGTAAGCACATTTTCTAAGTGGCTTGTTCCTCACATCCGCCGTACTTCGTGGCAACGTATCTTGTCATAATCTCGTTTCTACGCATTTCACCTCGTAATATATCGTGAAACGAAACAAACATACTAATACCAAACATCCCACAGCGGCGACCACGATCCCTTCGTCGTCAGGTCTCTTGAGGAGTATGCTCGGTGGGCTTCTTACGACGAGCCAGAAGGAAGTGAGAGCCGGATAATGTTACGAGCTCGCGCCTTTCATATTGAAAGGGCAGCTGTTCACATGGAGCGTACGGGGGTGGAAGAAGAGTTAGTCTTTTGGTGGGACTAGTTCCCCCTGGTGCCTATCGGATGGAACTTGACGCTGCCGGTGGGGAATTTGGGAGATTGGAACGCGAGTAGCGGCGGTTGTAAAGGGAGGAGTGCTGGGGTTAGTGTTGGGAATTGTAGCAAAATGGTGGAGGTGATTTGATAGTTGATGGCATGAAAAGTTTAATTCTTATGAAGTTAACGATGGATCGATATGATTAAGAGCCCAAATTGCGTTGCATTTGGTGGTCTGAGGCTTCACTTTGTCAACCACGCTTACCCATCTAGACTGCTGGCGGTCACCACCGGCCCTCAACAAAGCATCACATGCCGGGGCAAGCTACCCACGTAAACCACCGATTCGATCGGTATGGAGGGCAGAGGTGGTCATCGCAACAACGCAACCTTCATGGATGATGACGATGATGATAGGGATCCTACTTAAAGGTTCGTCGACTTCATCGACCTCGAGGAGGATGATCTGCCTCAGACTGCGGGCAAATTACCCTCCCAACATGCACACACCGCGACAGGAAGAGCACCACGGGAAGTTGACGGGGTCCTGCGAACCAGAAACTTGAACTTTACCCCACAAGGCCATTTCAGTCATCTAAATCTTAGCTCTCGGCCTCCACTTAATCCACTCATGTCCCTCCCTCCTGGGCACCAAATAATCCACATCCCTCGTATTCACCAATCCTGGATGCACTTGCCCCACATCCGTGATCCCAAGTAACCGCATACTCGTCTCTAACTCATCTTTCAAGATCTGACTCAGATGCTCCACCCCCTCTTGTCCATAGCAAAGACTATACAAGAACGGCCGCCCAATGCCCACAGCAGTCGCGCCAAGACAAAGTGCTTTCACAATATCAGTCCCTCTGGTAACACCACCGTCTACATACACCTCCACCTTGCCAAAAACCTCAGGGCAGATATTGTGGAGCTCAAGAAGCGTGAGCATTGACGGCTGCGCCGTATCGAGGGAGCGGCCGCCGTGGTTGGAAAGCATGATTCCCTGGACGTCGTATTCGAGGGCTTTTTTCGCGTCGGCGGCGGATTGAATGCCTTTTATTACGATAGGGAGGCCTGAGGCGGCTTTGATCCAGGGGATATCGGACCAGGAGAGGGTGCGGTCGATGAATTGGGCCATTAGGCGGCCCATGCCGCCGCCTTTTTTGTCGTTGGTTGCGGTTTCGCCGCTGGGTTTGTAGAATCAGTATTTACCTCGAAGAACAGTGATTCAACAAAGAGCCATGCACAGGGTATAGCTGGTTTTTGTAATATGGCTCTGACACAAAAGGAAGCGCGAACAAGCTTGGGGAGGATTTTGATGGGCACCTACCTGATAGCTGAGGCGACGTTCTCGGCAGCGATCCGCTCATCGGCCTCTCGTTTGCCTGGTACATGGGCATCTACGGTCACGAAGATGGCTCTGACGCCTAGTTCGCGCGCTTTTTTAAGGAGCTGTGTCGTTTTTGCTCGATCCGAATTAACATAGAGCTGGAAGAAAAAGGGTTGTGATGCGGCTCCCGCTCCGATAATGGAGGCAAGGGGATACGAGGCGTTGTTTGAGATGCATTGTATGATACCCTCACTCGCACCCCCTCTTGCTATTGCTAGCTCACCGTCTGGGTGTGCAAGTCGGGCCATTGCAGCTGGACTCACGAAGAAGGGGGCGGAGCTTTCGCAGCCCAAGATGGAACAACGAGTGTCGCACTCTGCTACATTACGCATCACGCGTGGGCGAAGCATGATACGCCGGAAGAAATTCGAATTCGCATGATGAGTAACCAGGTCAGTAGCCGCAGAAGAGTAAAAAGCCCATGCTTTCTTGGTTAAAGTGTTCCGGGCGACGTCTTCGAAATCTTGAGTTGAGATCAACTTGAACAGATGGGGTTTTGTGTATTTCTCTGTGGAAATGGACTGTCCCCTTGTCTTTTCGATGGCCTTAATGTCTTCTTTTTGGTCCTGAGGAAGAATTACTACCGAAGATTGGTCTAGGAGACCTTTGTATGCTGAAGGGGGTAAGCTCTCTTCGAGGATTCCAGGAGCGTGGACCTCGTCGTATGCTGCTGTGGAATCTTTGCCAGCATAGTTAAGTATTATGGACGAGCCGCCTGGGTGAGAGGGTAGAAAATCTGTGACCTCGTAGATCTTCGAGTGTATTGCTATCCAACAATCTTGGGCGATGTTGTGTTGGCTCAAATCCTTCAAGCTGAGAGTAGAGACGTTCTTTGTGGACATTTTGTATAAGGTTTCAGACATAAAGGCGTTGCTTCAAGTACAAAGCGAGAGATACCGAAAGTAGGCCAGACGAAGTCTCTATCCATCTAAGCGCAAAAACGAGATTGATCACATATCCTAAGAGACAGTCTTGAGCGTCGACAGATGCCCCACCTGCGGGTAAATACAGCGGTTCTGTTTCCGCGATGACGATGTGGGAAGGTCTCCAAGTCTGAAAGAAGAACTCAGAGAATTTGAGAGCAACAAAGGAAGTAATTCTTTGAGTGGTCTTATCTGCAAGATTACTCAAGATTTTTCCCAGATCATGGCTTCCGAATCGAAGATCAATTGCATTATAACAGGAGCAGGAGGTTTCGTGGGCCAGGCGTTGGCTTCTGCTCTTCTTGCAGACCCTCTGGTCTCCAAACTCACCCTGACAGATGTTTTCGAGCCAAATGTTCCCAACTCAAATACTCAAACAAAAGTGGAAACTCGTTGCCTTAAAGCCGACCTTACCTCGTTGGAAACATGCCAATCCCTATTCACTCCAGATCTCAATTTGATATATATCTTGCACGGTATAATGTCAGGTGCTGCAGAGGCCAATTTTGAGCTGGGACTAATGGTCAATCTCGATTCGACGCGCCAAATTCTGGACGTCCTGAGGCAGACCAATCCAGGCGTCAAGGTAATATACCCATCATCTCTCGCAGTGTACGGTCCACCCGCCACGTCAACGACGAAGATAACGGAGCTACATACTCCTGTTCCTGGCTCGTCGTATGGAGCGCAGAAGCACATATGTGAAACTTTGCTGGACGACTACTCCAGGAGAGGCTTTCTGGATGGAAGGACATGCAGGCTTCCTACGGTATGTTTTGCAGAATGCTCTCTTGTTCTTTCGACAGGCAACCTGATTGCTGCATCCAGGTCACTGTAAGGTCAGGAAAGCCGACTGGGGCCGCTTCGTCGTTCGCGTCTGGCATCTTTCGGGAGCCGCTCAACGGGGAGAAAGCCATTCTTCCCGTCTCCAAAGATCTGGAGATATGGATTTGTTCCCCCCGAACAGTGGTCAAGAACCTGATCATTGCACGCGATATTCCCAAAGAGAAGTTCCCGGGGACGAGAATAGTCAACCTCCCAGGTATAACAGTGACAATCAAGGAGATGCTTGACGCTTTGAAAGCCGTAGGTGGAGAGAAAGCACTTGAGCTGGTGGAAGACGAGAAAGACGAAGCCACAGAGAAGATAGTGTTAAGCTGGCCAACACGCCTCGACACCTCGAGAGCAAGACATCTGGGATTTGCCGAGGATGGGCCGTTAGAGCAGACTTTGAAGGAATATATCGAGGACTATGTGGGGAACAAAGCATAAAAGTCAATACTGGAACAACTTGTAAGAAGAAAGAGAGAAAGGCTAGGCTCCAAGTGGCCGCTAATAGCCTCTAACAATCGTAAGGCGACGCTCATCTTCAAGAGTCCTGGTGGCCCCCATTGCCGAGTACAGTTGTTTGGTTGTCGCACAATTTCAGCTCAAGCTTAGTGCACACGGTTCTTCGAAGACTTTTCCCTTTTAGATTCCTCTCGACGTGTGGACCGCTCAATCTTTTACAGTACTATTGTTGATGTTGCGATGAACAAGGGGTTGTGTTATGACAAGATGCCAAGACTCATCCATGAGCCTCATCCTTAGTCAGCTATCCTAGCCGCAAACAGAAACGATTCTCCGAGATCTAGCAGCCCGACATCCTCAACAACACTCAGCCTTTCACATCGATAGAGATCTAGGAATTAAGATCAAGCGTATCTTCTTCCGAATCTTATCAAAATCATCAGCATTACCTCACAAGCAAATCATCAACCTCCTGGCAGTGACGCTCGGCGCGAGGTACGATGGCCGACTATAGCTTTGGGGGCACGGATGAGGAGAACGCAGAGTTGAAGAAGCTCAATGCCGAAGTCGTACGTGCTACCAATACTGGCTGCTTCTTACTAGGTTACGATTTGCTGATGTAAGCAACAGCTCGAGGAACCTGACAGCTTCGAGCACTGGGAGAAGCTTGTCCGCGCCGCGGAGTCACTCGAGGGCGGCCTCAACCGCAACTCCAGCCCCCAGTCAATTGTCGCTACTCGAGATATATACGACCGATTTCTAGCGAAGTTCCCACTGCTATTCGGATACTGGAAGAAATATGCAGACCTGGAGTTTTCCATTGCGGGCACCGAGGCTGCGGAATTGGTAGGTTCTACAAGCACACGGACTTGGAAGCAGGAGCTTATATGAACAGGTCTACGAGCGAGGCGTGGCAAGCATAACAAACTCTGTCGACTTATGGACAAACTACTGCGCCTTTAAAGTCGAGACCAGCCATGACCCCGATGTCATCCGAGAGTAAGTTGTCAGCAACTAGGTTTCCTTCCCATAACCACAAGACACTACAGCACGATTATTTGTCAATCATCGTGGTGCGTCAGGACGTTAAGCTCTGCTTCTAGACGGGTGAGAGTGTCACAAACAGGCCCCCATATTGCTTCCTCTCACATGACAGTCAGGCTTTTCATTTCCCTCGCTCACACCTTGCCTACGTCGCAATTCACACACTCTGCGTTCGCGATTGACGTTTGATGGACTTTAGTGGAGCTCTGAGATGATTGAGCACTTACACCCGCCATGTTTGCAGCCCTCTGCCTCCTTTTGTCTCCTTTCCTCCCTTCAGCGCTGGCGTTCGCTGACAAATACTTGCACAGGCTTTTTGAGCGAGGTGCTAGCTCTGTAGGCCTCGACTTCTTAGCACATCCGTTCTGGGACAAATACTTGGAGTTCGAGGAGCGCCTGGAGGCACAGGACAAGATCTTCCCTATACTAGACCGCGTTGTGCACATTCCCATGCATCAGTATGCCCGTTACTTTGAGCGCTATCGTCATCTGGCGCAAGTCCGGCCTCTACAGGAGCTCTTGCCTGCCGACATGCTTACTCAATTCCGAACTGAGATCGAGAACGAAGGTTCGACCACCGACATCCATCGCGAGGTGCGGACACGGATTGACAACTTCCACCTCGAGATCTTTGCGCGGACTCAGACTGAGACCACAAAGCGATGGACCTACGAGTCGGAAGTCAAGAGACCATACTTCCACGTCACGGAGCTTGATGAGGGCCAGCTGGTCAACTGGCGAAAGTACCTTGACTTTGAAGAGGTTGAAGGAGACTACATGAGGACGCAATTCCTCTACGAGAGATGCCTTGTCACATGCGCTTACTACGATGAATTCTGGCTCCGCTACGCTCGCTGGATGTTGGCACAGCCAGGAAAGGAGGAAGAGGTTCGCAACATATACCAACGCGCCAGCATGCTGTACGCACCCATCTCAAGACCAGCCGTCCGCCTCCAATATGCATACTTTGAAGAGTCAGTCGACAGAATTGAACTAGCGAAAGACATTCATCAAGCCATCCTCGTGAATTTGCCAGGCCATATCGAAACCATCGTTTCATTAGCAAACTTGTCTCGCCGTCACGGCGGCCTTGACGCCGCGATCCAAGTCTACAAATCGCAAATTGAATCACCAGAATGTGACACATACGCCAAAGCAGCACTGGTCGCAGAGTGGGCACGGTTGCTATGGAAGATCAAGGGCTCCGTCGAGGAAGCGCGCCAAGTCTACCAGAAAAATCAGCACTGGTACCTCCACAGCAGACCATTCTGGATCAGCTTCCTCTCCTTCGAGCTGGATCAACCGACCAGTGCCGAGTCAGAGCCTACGCAATACAAGCGGATCAAGCAAGTACACGAAGACATCCGAAAGAAGAGCCAGCTGCCCCCACTCACCATGAAGGACCTCTCGCATTACTACATGGTGTACCTCCAGGAGCGAGGTGGCAAGGATGCGATCAAAGAATACATGAGCCTCGATCGCGAAGTCAATGGACCTTTCTCCGTGCAATCAACTATGAAAGCCAAGCTCTCGGAGGACGGCAAGGAAGCTAGCACGCAGCGGCGGATGATGATGGAGAATGGACATCCAGGGGTCGAGGTGGATGAAGCAGCCATCCGACGGGGGGAGGACCCTTACACGAAGTACTATCAGCAACAGGGAGAGCAGCAGCTCCCAGGTGACACCCAGGTATAATTCTCAAACTAATGTGTTACTGCGGAACTGATCATGCGACAGCCTCAGCCTCTGCGATACCAGTGATCTGATTCCATGCTTCATTGCAGAGCAGCGTTCTGCCAAGGGCTTCCAGGAGGTCGAAATGCTACGAGTACATAGAGGTGGCTTTTAGCTTGTACCATAAACAAACAGAATACTTCCGAGCCGCTCTAAAGCATATTTTCTTACGAGAGCTTCACTGAATTGTACTCATACCCTCTGATGATGGAGTTGAGCATCATTTTGAGAAATTGTAGGCTTTTTCAGCGACGAAAGCTAAAGCTATGCCCAGATTACTATATGCATACTATTGATTTCAAAGCTCCCCTTCCTATCCCTCTAAATGTCACTCTCTCACAGCTTTCCAGCCTCCTTTCCCAAATACCCATTCACACTCAGCCAATTCTCCACATCCCCCCTATCCCTCTTCAACCAACTCGCCTTCGCCCGAATAGCATCCGAGCTCTGCTCCAGCGCTCTATCAAAGCCCTAGAAATCCCAAGTCAGCACACAAACTCTCAACCCAAACCTCGCAACAGAGCTCAAACATACCTTCGTACTCCTCTCACCAAACCACTTCCTCACCTCCGCCAACTGCTCCTCGCTAACAAACCCACTAGTGCAGATCTGTACAATAGTACTCAACATCCCTAAACTAGCCGGACATTTCTTGTTCAGCCCTTCCCAGTTCGCTTTGAGGTATTCCCATAGGGCAACGATACCCTCCTTCTCATTCCTCAACCCTCCAATCGGCATGTATACATCCTGGCCCTTGACATCATCACTCAACGGCAACGCCAAACTCCGCTGTATTAGGGTCTGTGCCTTGACGCGGCCTAGGGATCGGAGAGCGGTGTTGCGCTCATCGGCGTCTTTGGATGTCTTGTACTCGTTGAAGATGGTGTCATATTCCTTCTCGCCGCCATTCTGGAGTGCAATGGCGTAGACGCTGCCGCGGATGTTGGGGTGGATGGCTTTTCTATCGCCCGAAGCCCATTTCGAGAACATGTCTTGCGCAGCTTTAATGATTTTTTCATCACCAGAGAGGCCGGCACTACCGAAGAGGAGGGCTTTGAATTGCGCTTGGACGTGGTCTTCGTTTTCGGTGAACGTCCAGCCTTTTTCGTGGGCTTTTGGGGAGACGAGTTCGCGCTGGAACGTCTTGAGTGCGTCACGGGTCTTTGCGTCTTCGAAGACCCAGGCGCCGCGGATAGAGGCGATGCGCGTTAGCAGTTCATCCCACACTACGAACTCGGTTTCGCCGCTGAAGGATTTGAGAAGGGAGAGAATGCCTGAAGTCTTCTGGTAGCCGGAGGAGGCAAGGGCGCCAGCATCGGCGATCATACCTGCGCGGTCTTCGACAGACAGCAGGCCTTGTTTGGCGGCTTCACCAAGTTTGGCGAGGCGGGCGGGAGTATATGAGGTGCGGTAGGTGCCAGAGTGGTCGGCATTCAGCTTGAAGAAGTCGGTACTTGGAACTTCGAAGTCGTGTTCGCGGGTGGAGAGGGTGAGTTCTTCGTTCACGCCGTCTTTTGTGCGGAGACCGAGGAAGACGGGGTAGAGGGTTTCGTCTTCCTCGGGCTTGACGTCGCCGGTGCGGAGGAAGCGATTTTGTTTGACGTGGATTGTGTTTGAACCTTCTTTTTCGGTAACGGTGACGACTGGGTAGCCGACATATTTGGTCCAGATGTCCATGATTTTCTCCACTGGCTTGCCGCTTGCATCGCTCAATGCGGCCCAGAGATCTTCGGTCTTGGTGTTTCCGTAGGCATGCTTCTTGATGTATCTCCGGATACCTTTCAGGAACACCTCCTCTCCTAGGTATTTCGATATCATGCGAAGCACACAGGAGCCTTTCGAATACGAGATGGCGTCAAAGATCTGATTGACCTCGTCTGCCCGTTTGACAGGCACTTCGATCGGATGACTGCTTCGCAACGAGTCCAGTGACAGTGCACTTTGTAAGTCGCCAATCACGAAACTCTGCCATATCTTCCACTCTGGGTAGAACTTGTTGCACGAATACCACGACATCCACGTTGCAAACCCCTCGTTTAACCATAGCCCGTCCCAGAAGTCCATGGTGACAAGGTTACCAAACCATTGATGAGCCAACTCGTGCTGCACGACCTCGGCAACTCTCTCTTGTGTCAAAGCGCCACTAGTCTTCTCATCGAACAGCACATCAACCACTCGGTAAGTGATCAAGCCCCAATTTTCCATAGCTCCGGCACTGAAGTCAGGGACAGCTACCATATCCATCTTCGGCAGCGGGAAATCACTATCAAACTCCTTTTCATAGAAAGCCAACGTCTTTGCCGCCAATTCCAGCGAAAATCGTCCATGCTCTATGTCCTTATCAGGCGTCGCATACACCCTCACAGGTACCCTGAAATTCTTCGTCTCCACGTAATTGAGCTCTCCGACTATGAAAGCCAATAGATACGTAGACATCAGCGGCGTCTTGTTGAATGTGACAGCATTCTTCTTCCCTCCACTCATCTTCGACTCCACCTCCTTCTCCCCCTTCACATCCATATTGCTCAGACACGTAAGCCCCTTGTCCGCCACAAGTGTAATTGTATACTCCGCCTTCAGCGCGGGCTCGTCGAAGCAAGGAAACGCTCGCCGAGCGTCCGTAGGCTCCATCTGTGTGCTGGCAATGTATTTCGTCTTCCCTTCCTTGTCCTTGTACGAAGACCTGTAGAATCCAGCCATCTTGTCATTGAGGGTACCACTAAATTTATGAGTAAGATGTGCTTTCGAGCCTGCAGGTATCGACTTGTCGAAGGATATGGTGGTCATCTGGGAGTCTTCAATGTAGGTGATTTTGGGGGACGAGGTGACTTCGCTGCCGCCGGCTGAGATATGGGTGGAGTGGATGTCGACTTCGAGGGTATTGAGGGATATGTAGGTGGTGTCTTCTTTGACTTCGAGGCTTAATGATATTGAATTAGCTAGAGCCTCGTAGTTGAGCAGCAATGAGGAGGATGAAAGCTGAACAACCCGTCTTCACCACACGTACTCTATCACCACTTCCCCCTCGTATGTGAACTTTTCGAAGTCAGGCTCTAGAGTCAAGTCATAGTGTATGGGCTTCACGTTCTTTGGCAGCAACTCTCGGTGCGCTTCGACCTCCATGCTCCCGCCTGGGGTTTCTACGTTGCGCTTACACATGGCTCTTCGTAGTGAGCAATGTCTTATCTGCTGAGTGGCCGGACTTGCTCGGGGGAAGGTCCTGGCCTTTTCGTAATTTGAGAATGAAGTTGAATCCGAATTGAGTGTAGAGAGATATCGGTATGGTGAAGGCGAAAATCGAGGTCGTGCTTTCTGTACAACAGTAGCCCGTAGGATCACAAGATTAATAGCAAGTCTGCTCCCTTTTGAAGTTCCCTTGGAAGTTATATGAATCATTGACCCCGCTTTCAGGCAGGAACTCATTCGTGATATTCAGGGCGGAGAAGAAAAGGGCAACGCATAAAACAGAGAGCCGATATCGAACCCAAAGAGGAAGGTTGTCCGCACGATTTGAGCCTTGCGAATTGCAGTCACGAAAAGGTAGTTCTATAAAACGCCCAACTGTAAAGTGCTCGAATGAATAGCTATGGGTGTTGCATATTGTGGTTCTTGTCAACAAGCCGAAGCTAAATTATGAATAAAAATGGAGTATCCCCCATGAGCCTGTAGCTCTGAATGCTAAAAGCCAGTATCGCTCCTTTGACGATGGTATCGATCACCGTCCTCATTGGTCCCCCATAGCGCCAGAGCGCCTTGCATGAAGCACATTGCACACCTATCAATCGCTCATTACCTCATCCTCTGTCATGCTCCCCTCGCTGTCATCCATGCTGTCCTCATCCATCTCATCATCGTCGTCCCTCCCTTCGCCCAGCAAATCGAGATCGAGATCGTCAAGAGCGTCGTCACGTCCTCCTTCACCACGGCTCCTCTCCCCACGAGCGTGCTGACTCCCCTCATCTTTTTGCCTCTTTCTGGACCGCCCCTCTTTCTCATCATCATCAACGAAGCCGCGTGACTTGCGCCTCCCTTTCCGATACCCCCTGACCAGTCCGCCCAGAGAACCATTTGCCTCCCTCTCAAGTCTCCTGACTGCTCGGTCAATCGACTTCTTGTATGCTAGCGCTTCCTCGCCGAAGTCTTCACGCTCGCCAACACCTGGTACCAAGCCGCCTGGGCCCCATGAGCCTTCGTCTTCTGTATCGTACATTTCTGGCAACTTCTTGACGCGATTCATGACCATGAGTCCGAACGAGCTGCTGACGTGCTTTTTGTGCTGCCGGGCATCTTTATGAACTGCCCCAATTTGGGTATGAAGGATATGGTCCATTCGCATCTTCCTGTTCATGTTGACCGCTCGCTGGTGAGATGTTTCGGGTCTCTGGCGCCGCGAACCCATGCCATTGGCGCCGGCGCTATGTAGGATTGGATGACCGGAGCCTGGAGGAGCGGGAGATGAGTATTGAGGAAAATCTAGGTGGGTCTTGAGGACTAAGCGTTGAGGATTGGATGGATTTCTAGTCATCGAACTGCCGAAATGTCCCATTGTAGGGCCATTCATGTCCATATCACCCTTCATGCCCATAGTCGGGCCGTCGTAGTCAATGTACTTTGGCTTTAGTCGTACAGCCGAAGAGGGTGAAGGCGAACGGGTGGGGTCATTGTCCGATATCGCAATAACGTTGAGGTCGTCAGTGGTCGGATCTAAGAGATTATCAGTCTGTATTTCACCTCTCGAATGTACCACCGCGTTGGAACGAATTCCGAACTAGGAATAGATGACTTACTCTTCTTGGCCTTCTTCATTGGCGGCCCCACTGTCTCGTCTTCTTGAAGTATTCGGATCCGCTCCTGCCTCTTCATCTCACCATACGCCTTCTCTTCCTCAGTGTCAACGTTCTCGGCATCAGCTTGCGCCTCAGTCAGGTGCTCAAAGGCGGGGACTTTAAAAGGTAACGCATCTGGCTCCGAGCCCTTCTGCCCTGGTCCGAAAGGATTCTGTAGAGACATTTCCGGGGTGTAGTCGCTCTCGAGGTAGAACCAAATTAGCCACAGGAAGTTGTTTGCTCTGCTCTTGCTACTCAAGGTTGCTCGCATTACCAGGTCGAAGAAGTCCCGCGGTTGCGGAAAATGAATTTCTGAGATCTTAGGAGCGTATTGTGAGAGGACGAAGATGAGATTGACAGGATTGGTGCGGGGAACTGGAAGGGCTTTGATCTTATCGATTGTGCTGGGTTGGTCTTGATCTTCTGAGGCGCCTTTAAGGATGGACTTCAGACGAGGCGCATCTTGAAGCTGCTTGTACGCATTTGGATCTTGATTTGCTTGTAGGGAAGGTATGCAGTGATATGTCCGCAGCTGCGCACGCATTTCCGGGAAGACTGCATAAAAGAATTAGCCTCCGGATATCCTCAATCTCTACTAGATTCCTCACAATTCAGGGTCGTGTTCATCCTGCCAACATTGACAAGCAGACAAATCATTGCCATATGCATGGCACCGTCCTGATCAGCCAATAGCTTCTCCTTCAGTATTTTGCTAGTCTTGCTACTCCGTGCCATAGCATCCACGTAGATATCCGCAAAGGTATGCACCGGCCCTTTCTCGGGAGCTGATGCCTTAGTAAAGCACTTCGTTTCGTTCTGGAAGACGCATTCTAGGAAGTTCAACTGAATGTCTTTTCGCCAGAGTGGTATGCCATCTTCCTTTTTCAGATGTCTAATCTTGTTTCCCGAGTACACAGAGCCTATGGTACCGTTGGCGTTGCGCCGGGTATGTGCCACAGTCATAGTGTGCGAAGGATTGAACTCGGCTGCCCGGGTGTATGAGTCGTTCTGGACGCTAGCCTGATCTTCCTTGTCCTCTACTTGATCTGCTCCTCCATCAATCCATATGATAGGTTGCTTGGCGGATGTATCGGCCTTGGAGGCCGACGTAGGTGTTGTCTGTTCTTGAGCTCGACCTTTTGATTTGACAGGTGGCTCTATAGAGGTTGTAGAGGTGAGAATGTGATGTAGGCTTTGCTTTGAGACCGGTCGATCGGCTCTTGGTGAGAGGGTACGTGGTCTATCGGAATTTTCACCGGGCTCGACATTTTGGGTACGAGCCCGGGTCTCTGGTGAATGAAGGGGAGAGAATGGGTCAGCATCCATAGCGGAGATGCTCGCCGTGGCGGCCATGGATACGGTATCGATAGCGAGACGATGTCATATCCTTATTCTTGATTGTTTTTTATGAAGCTGTAGGGCCATGCTTGCTATATGTTGCATTGGGTCTTGCGGGATGGAAGGTGGTGGGCGAAGCATGACGAAGGGATTGCGATAGAAACTCAATTGTTCGAGGCTTTGGAAATAGAGCACGGTCTTATTTCGAGTCCACTAGTGGGCTTTTCCGCCACCCCCAAGTCCAGGGGAACCTTGGCAGTGGTCACCCAGACTCGCTACGGAGATTGACACCAAAAGTCCTGGCTAGCGTGGAAATTTGCCCTAGCCCTAAGCGCTTGTGGCCCCCTGAAGGGTCTCCATATTTTTGGGGTGGAAGTGCCTCGGACTAGTAATTCGGATGGTCCGCTATAAGGGCCTGCCTAGGCATATGTCTAGGGTATACCCCCTGTCTCTTTAGCGCTTAGACCCTGGAATTCGATTCTTAGGCTTCCCCCAAGCACTCCCCGAGAGGGTTGCGGGGGGCGCAGTAAGCCAATCGTCCAGGCAACCCTTATAGGGGCCAGATATTTGCCAAGCCACTATTATCCTTAGCGCTTGCCAGGACTTATGGTGTCAATCTCCGTACTTGTCATTGAGGGGGCCCCTAAGCGAGTCACCAAGCCAAGCCCTAACGGGCCCCAAGAGAGAATTTTAAGCGCTAGCATAGGGATCTCCCGGGACCGCTCCGGGGTAGCCCAAGCCCTCATTGACAAGTGTTTTTTTTAAGGGCGTGCGAACTCGTGGGGTCAAACTTGGCAGCGAGACCCCCTGATCTGTAATTAGAATCCTGTCTGTGTCGGCAAACCGACTATCTAAAGCTTGGTACGCTTGAGAAACTTGGCATACTCAAGTCCATCTGACCTACTAATTCGAAACCTTGCTTATCAGCTCACGACGTCTCCCGAGTGAGGTCGCCCAGAATCTTGTCTTTGAATACCACTAATCATGGACGACCAGAAGGTCACCTCCCAGCCCAATGGCCACAAAACTGTTGGCTACGCGACCAAGTTCGACGAGAAGGCGGAGGCCTTCACTAATAAGAAGGACCAGAAGAAAGAGGAGCATGGCGGAAAGAAGAAAAGCGACGGCCCAGCTGGAGGCTTCGACGACACCCAAGTCCCCCGAGCACCACCAGGCTTTACCGTCAAATTTACCTTCCACCGCGCAACACAGCTTCCAATGGCAGACATCAACTCCATATCCTCGGATCCATACGTAATGGCGGAACTCAAAACGAGTCTGCCCACCAGACACAAGCAAGACCCTCCCATGCGGTTCCGCACAAAAACAATTAGGAGGAACTGTGACCCAGAATGGAATCAAGTATGGATTGTAGCGAATGTCCCCGCCAGCGGCTTTGCGCTCAAGGCGCGGATCTACGATGAAGACCCCGCAGACCATGATGACCGCCTTGGTAATTGCCATATCTATTGTGACGGTCTCAGTGAGCGCTGGGAAGGTATTCATCAGCAAGCATACAGGATCAAGAAGAGATCGGGAAGCAAGCGTGCCTACCTGATCCGAGGATGCGCTGCCATGTTCACGCGTGGCCTGCACATGTCTGGAGACTTGATCGTGAGTGCCGAGGTCCTTGGAAAGACCGACACAGATAACGGTGGCCATCTGTGGACCGTTGGACCCTGTAATTGGTCCCAGCATCTCAGTCCGATGGTTGGTCGTCTCGCTGGCACAAAAGAGCCAGGGAAGGACGGCAAGGCCGAGAAATACTCGTATGTTTTCCGGTTCCAGAAGCACATGGGGAGCATTCGCCTAACATGCATCCTCCAGGTTTCAAGCCAACCAGATGCAACTAGCAGGCCCTGTCCCCTCCTCCCTCTACCACCGCTACGTAGAATTCAAACCCTTCGTGAAAGGCATGTTCACATCGACCTCCCTCCGTGGCCGTATTCTCCACCACGCCCTGCACCATCAGCATAATCGCATTTACAATTATGACCGCGACACCATATACGGCTCATTTCACACTCCCACTAAAGACATGACCATGAAATTCCTCGAACTTTGTCATTTCGACAAAGGTGGCAGGATATACACGTATGTACTGACTCTAGACGGGATGTGGCGGTTCACGGAGACCGGGAAAGAGTTTGGTATCGATCTACTGAGCAAGCATACTATGCACAGCGACGTAAACATCTACATCGCTTTCAGTGGTGAATTCTTGATTCGGCGGCTCCAGACGCCACACAAGGACGGTTCGCCAGATGACCAAGAGACGCACCCCCCAGCCGACATCAGCGGCGGCCCACCAAGCGGCGAGCCGCCAAATGATCCAGCATACTACTCCCTCATCATCGACAACGACAGCGGCACTTACCGACCTAATGCCAACCAACTTACCGATCTGAAAGCCTTTATGCAAAAGAATCTTCCAGGCATCAAAGTCGTCACACTCGACTGCAATGGTGACAAAGAGAAGATGAATAAATGGAAGACCGAACAACGAGAACGGAAGAAGGCTGAGGGCAAGGGCGTGATCGCTGTACAAGGAGATAGCGGCAGCATAAGCAGCAGTGACGAAGAAGATCTCGACGATCAGCAGCGGCGCGCAGACGGCGGAGTCAAGCCATCTACCAAGGAGAAGGTGATCGATAAGATGGAAGAGCCTGTGGAAAAAGTCAAGCGGATCAGAGCGGGTGATCGAGAGAGGGAGCAGAGGGAGACGGAGGACGATTTGCCGGTTTCGAGTAATATGAGCGGTTCTTGATTGTGCTGTCTGGATTCGAGCTAATGAGAAGCGGGGGTGTTACTGGAGTCGGTAGCGAAGTGATACCTGAGCATTGGTCAAAGAGCTTGGTCTCCCTATAATCCTCGTGCTTTGTATGTTTTGGAGGATTCTCATGGTTGGCACTTGGTTAGCACTGTATAGCTGCTGCATCCAATGAATATTCTTAGTGAACGGTTGCTTAGAGCTGTGTGCTTGAGGTTATGGTTGTATGGCCGTTGTTACTCAGATGAGCTAGCTCTACAAGTCTACCGTAGAAAAACTGTTCAGAATCTTGATACGTGGTGATATACTTGGTCTCTATATCTATATGGGGTCTGTGCTTAGTGAAGTGGGGTCTCCCTATATCCGTAACCCCCTGGGAGGATCTAAAGGCGGCTCTTGGGCAAGTTCGAGGGCCCTGATAAAAGATGAGGCTGAAAATGGATAGATTTAAATTGACTAGTACTGCGTCTCGAGTCTTGCTCGGAACCCCCCTGTGGGAGTATATCCTTTCCCAGCTCGGTCTGAAAGTCGACAACATGTGCATGGAGGTTCGTCTGACCGTAAGGGATACATACCTCCACTGTTATTTTAGTCGGCCTACTTAATTTAATTCCTATTTCTTCCCCTTTGGACCGGTCCAAAGCCACGATATACCTTCCGGGTGAGGTGGACAGCGTTTTTTCCTTGGGTGAAAGTCTCTATAGATCTCAGTGTCTTAGTAGCCTTCAACTCCCTGCCCATCCGCCTACCCACACTGAGCTCGCCAAGCCTCCTGAGTCGGCGACTTACACTTCCCAAGGTATCTCTTTGTTTCAATCTTAACATGATTATCGATCAATGCCACAATCTTGACTTTTGTGGAACAGTGCTCGCACTTTTCCCTCACCGTTCCAGGACTACCGCCCGCTTCCCAAGCCTCAATCGGATCAATAGGATCACTCTTCGGATCCAAGATACCCCGAATGGCTTTTACAACTCCGTTACTCGCAATACTCAGATGGGGACACAGCATCACTTCCGAATTGACCAAAAGATCTCGAATACTTTCCTCGGATACACCTTGTTGTGACGATCGCACATTCCCGAATCGCAGGGTCCATTCAAACTTGAGTTCGAGACCGGTGCCGAAATACTCTGCGCTGCTGTTCGTATATTTGTAACTGCCGTGGCCTTCGATGGAGTGCTGAATCCGAGAGGAAGGTCTGCAGAGACGATGGTTGCCTATAAATTGTCGATCTTCGTGGCCGGTGCATAAGGTCAGGGCGTCGAGTGGTTGATAGCTAGTCTTGAAGCCCTTGAGATTGACAATGCGCTGAGCCCGCTCGAATGACAAGGTTTCGTGAGGACATATTTGAATGGAGGGCAAAGCTTGTTGCTTGCTTGTTGGCTGAGTCTGAGTCGGAGCCGGTGTCGTTTCGTTGGATGTTGAAGTCTTTGCAGCATAGGGTGGTGGTGGGTCGGCGGGCGTGTCAGCCGTCGGCTTCGAGGATGAGGATTCTTGCTTATCGACTCTTCGTCGTAGAAACCTTGGGACGAAGCTAGAAGGCATGGTGAATGAACGATGACTGCAAATCTACGCCCTGCTAGCGGAGTTCATGTGCCGAGAGTTCCAATTATTGAAGACATGAGCAGACGACCACAATATACATTTGGGTCACAATTCCTGGGCTTCCGGATCTGAGGGGTGCGTGACCATACTCTGCGCCTCAAAAAAAGAGTTCCTTGGCTTTGAATTTGTGGAGTCTGGAAGCCTTGGGTCTATCCTTGGTGGATAGACCAGGCTTTGATACTCTCCCCCTGCGCTTTTTCTCTTATCACTAAGTCCTGAATCTTCAAAGGACCTAGCAGTCGGCCGGTCAAGGCTCGTAGATTCAGCATTGCTTTGCTGCAAGACGAATTTGACTCCATTATGTCTACAGAAGATGCTCATCATTGTACCAGAAAAAGGAAAATCCTGTTTACTGTCTCCTGATTTACCTACTACAGGCATTGGACGACGAAATTGGCCTGGATGGAACTCGACTGGTCAGCCTGGGATTCACTGTACTACCTCTCCAACGCTCTCCAGACATCGAAAGACCAGATTCAAACTCTCGTTGACCACGAAGGGATTGATTCGTAGTATCTCAGGATCCAATCAACCATGGAGTACCTGCTACATTTACCTTGCCGGAGGCATCCACAATCTGACTTGGTAAGGGAGTCGCGGTTGGATACCCTGGTAGGGCTGGCCCGACACTAAGTCAACGCGGTTAGCGTCAAAATGTCTTGGGCCCGCGTAGACCTCATGGTAGCTTCACGAGCTTCCAAAGAGTAACCACAACTCTTTCATACTCTACGCGAAGACTATAGTTCAAATAAGGAGCTTCTCTGACTATCATCTCAAATCAAACACGCATCTTCGGACTCTCCGAACGACTCAGCCAACATGAATCATCTCCCCCAAGCCTGGGGCCGTGTAAGCCTAGAGTTAATATAGTGTAGACTGAGCTCTGGCTGATATAATTTGATACACTACAGCCGCGCGATGATGTCTATGGTCCATACGACGCCTCATACCTTCAATCTAGCCTCCCTCAAACCCACACCCAACAGCCCATAGTGACAGGGACATCCGTCCTCGCAGTCAAATTCAAAGATGGCGTTGTTGTTGCAGCAGACAACCTAGGTAAACTTGCCCCATCAGCTCTCTGCAGTGATTCCACAGGATTCTCCGAGCTGATGTCTCCGTCCTCCCTATTCAGCATCATACGGATCCCTCGCCCGCTTCACCGACGTCAAGCGTCTCCGCCCCTTCAACTCCAAATCCATCGTCGGCGTCGGCGGCGACGTCTCAGATATGCAATACCTCGACCGCCTCCTCAACTCCCTCGACGTCACCGAAAATTACTCCTCCACCGGCCACTCTCTCAACGCGAAAAACCTACACACCTATCTCTCGAAAGTCATGTACAAGCGCCGCTCTGACATGAACCCATTATGGAACCAGATGCTGGTCGCAGGTCTAGATGGAGACGATCAGCCGTTCTTGAGCAGTGTTGATTTACTGGGGACGACTTTCAGTAGTCCTACGTTGGCGACAGGGTTTGGAGCGCATCTGGCACAGCCGTTGTTGAGGAAGGTGGCGGATGATGAGAGTAAGGTTGCGGATGTGACGAGGGAGAAGGCGGTGGATGCTGTCAAGGAGTGCATGAAGGTGCTGTTTTACAGGGATGCGAGGAGTTTGGATAGGTATTCGATTGCCGTGGTCACGAAGGAAGGGGGCGTGGAATTGAAGGAGGATGAGCAATTAGAAGGGCAGAGTTGGGCGTTTGCGGAGACGATCAGGGGTTATGGTAGGACGCAGGAGGTTTAAGAGTCTGAGATACTAGCATGATAGGAGGCGTGCATGGCAATGAATTTAGCGAGATGCAGAACGTGTCTATTCGAAATTAAAGTGCTGAAACGCCGACCACCCTGAATGCCAGCGGCACGCATGAGCATTGAGCAGACGTAAAAATCTCTCAGAATATCTAACTAAGAATAGATGACCGTTGCACGCATACCACATTCCTTGACCCAATAAACAAAGACCCGCAAGCTAAGTACCCCATCCTCTTCGCTGCTCGTCATCGAGTATTAACCACAATTCAGACGGCAGATCCTCCTAGAGTTCCGACGGGCCACGCGAAACGGTGTGAAAACAGCTGTGGGTCCCAATTTTCTTTGTCTTCATCCGCTGTAGCGAATGGGTCCGGCCACCATTGCATCTCGACAAGGATCCCTTCCTCCACTTCAACGGGGAAGTTCTCTTGCTGCGAATTTGTATCTTGTTCGAACATTCCTTCGACTGCTTGAATATTCCCTTCATCGATTTCGCCCGTGGGTTCACCGTTGGGGTCTTTATCCTGCGCTCCCGCTTCCTCTTCGCACACATCATTTGTCGACTTCTCAAAACTAGTGTCTTCTCCTCGCTCATTGTCGCCTTCGTCATCGGTCTCCGAGACCTCGGAAATAGGCATGCTTCTCATTGACTCGTCTTCAGTCTCCAGCGCTTCATCCTCCGTACCAAGTCCTCGCTCATACCGCTCCCACTGCACTGTAGTGCGGTCGTGCCTCCACTGTCGGGTTTTGCTTCCTGTATGCTGCGGTTCTGCTTGCTTCTTCCCCGCCGCTTGCGGCCCATTCTCTACTCTCGCATCCTGCTTCGTCTCCGCTCTCCTAGCCCTATCTGCTCTCCGTTGCGCTTTGCTATAGTACTTCGTCCTCGTCTCTGGTTCGTAATGCAGCCTCCTCTCATCCTTCTGGCGCCACGAATTGTACTGTACATGAAGGGTAGACTCTCGTTGGAGGTTACATGCTGCTAGGGTCTTTTCCTTTTCTAGATAACGCCCAGCGAATCTCAAGGTTGGATTGCAGATGGGAACATCGCTCCGTAGTACACGTACACCCTCGGCTTCGCGATCGGCTTCATGGCGGGTGTTGACGATAGCTTTGACGTCGGCAACGGTGGCTGTGTTGAAGTCGAATGTAAGAGTTATGACTTGGCCGAAAGGCAGCTTGACGACTGTGCGCTGTGTCAGCTTGGGTATATCAAAGAGGCGAGGGGAGCATGGTGTCTTACAGATTGCCTGCGCATTTGCGTTTGCCATGTTGGGAAGAGGTCGTAAAGTATAGTGTTGGACGAGTCGAGAAATATATTAGCAGCAAGAGTTCAAATAATTTTAAGGATTCCATCGGTAAGATAAAGCAGGCTAGGAATATGACACTCATGTGAATGTGTGAGGTATCCATCGGCATACAGTCGCAGTGAGACGCGTTCACTCCTGCGTGTCAAATCATATTCACTATGATATCCTTATAACACAGGCCCAAAAACGCTAGGTGAGTCTAAGGATAATTTCGGCAATTACTACCACCTTACTCGACCATCACGAATCCCTACAACACTCGGGTTCCCAATCTCTATGTACATACTAAGCAACACCCGCATTCATCAGCATTTCGAAATAGCTTTGCCGAAATGCAGATTCGTGAGTCAGCAAGCAAATCCTTGCTAGCCTCCTTTCTATTGTACCGATACAAAGCAGGTGCTTGCACTCCAGGGCACGCTTTCCCAGAAAGGGATTGAGGAGAAATATAACCTCCATCGTATGTTTTTAGTCCTAAATATGAATTCTACCTGGAAGAGTTGCAGACCTCAGAAGAAAAAAGATTGAAGCTTTGAAGGAGCAAGAGGCAGAGGAGGCAGAGGAGAGGGAGGAGAATGGGGAGGGGGAGCAGGGGAAGGAGGGTATGGCCAAAAAGGTCAAAAGCGAATGAGTGTCTTGCCGTTAGATTTGTATCAACAACATCGCGCTAGCCAGATCGAAATTTGCACTTTCTATGGATCTAACTACGAACGTCTAAACGCGCTAGCACTTAACGAAGTATCTTTCGACTTCTACCACCTCTAGATCGACAACGGTACCCTTTACAGTCTCAATCTCGCTGGAGAAATCAAATTTCACGCCGCTCTCTACAGCTTTCCCATAGACTAATTTTTCTTATAACCTATTATTGCTGAAGTATATCGAGTTCCCGCGAGATCGGTACTTCCAAAAAAGCCCCACCAAAACCGACGACTTTGTTCTACTCTGAAATTTCGAGCCATGTTTTTTTCAAGGTGAGCATGGAAACGTCCTGATCCCGCTCTGGATACTTGGTGACTATAGACTGTTTGGGTGATGGCGAACATTGAATGACGGAAAGGAGATAAGATCTGTAAAGGGGCTACGATAGCCTCGTACTAGTTCTCTGTTCAATGCTACTAACCTTAGCATCTAGATGTCCACAAAATCATGAATTGCTATGCATGACTGAATTCGATGATAATACAAAATTCTGGGTCTTCGAAGATATTACCCCTTGCTCTCGTAGGATTCGATTCTTCTGCTTCGTTGAGACTAACGAACCAATTATCAAATATTTCCTCAGGACCACCGTCCCCATTACAAACATGCACTCAAACATGCAAATCTGTAAGCCACGCCCAAGATTCAAATCTTTGGACAAGCAGCTCACATAACGCCTAGTCGTACGTTGCGGTATTTTTCACTGTGATTTCTACACGGCAACACTCACGTGTGAGGCTTCAATCGCCGAAATCCACGAGCTGATCATCGACGACCTTCATAAGCTCTTCCTCGAGACAGACCCTCACTACCCTCGATGCAAACTATCACGTTTGACCCTTCATGGTGGACAGGGCGGTCGATTCTACTGGTATGGAACGAGAGCGCTGGGTCCGAGTGACAGGTTGGACGAACAGTGTATCAGGGGGGATTCGATATTGAGGTCGATGTTTGTCTATGATTTGTGTGAGATGGAGGATTTTAGGAGGGGGGAGATTGAGGCCGAGGTGGAGTTGAAGGAGGAGATGGAGATGGAGATGGAAGAGGAGAAAAAAGAGAATGGTATGAGATACTGTATGAATGGTCTGAGCAAATACAAGGTTGTGGCGCGCAGAGAAGCTAAGCGGTATGACCTCTTGACTAGTCCCAATGCAAGCTTCAATTATCGTCTACTTCAGGCTTTCTCGGCTCACGATCATTTCCACGCACCCCATAATAGGCATTTCTGTGTCCCCCTACCCTTCCTCAATCCTTTCCAACGCAGGATTTTCTCGTCTCACTTCCTCCCCTACCACTCAGGCATTGTGATTGTTACTACAATCCTTTTCTCCTTCCTCTTGCCGTTTCCATTCCATGTTTAACTTTTCCTCCTCATCAGGAGTCGCCAGAAAATACACATTGTGCAGCATACATGCCCAATCGATGCCATAGTACTCAAGTGTATTTTCCTGTGGTTCCGTGTCCATAACTATTCCACCATAATGGATTATGGGCCATGTTCGGCCTGGAACAACCTCTATAGCAAAGCTGGGCCTAGCGTCATTGGACCAGTACAGCTGGATCGCTTTTTCGATCATCATGTTGCGGACTTCCGCAATTGTGGTAGTAGGCTCTACGCTGAGAGCGATAATGGAGTGTTTTGTACTGAAGTTCTTGACGACTGTGTATTGTGTTAAAAGGGATGTCAGAATTGTTGAGAGGGTTCATTTGACTTACGGATATACATGATGTTTGAGAGATACTGTGCGAGCTGTTTCAATATTGGAATTCTGGTATCAATGGTATGAGGAGACTTGAGTAGTGGTAGATATGTGGATGTTGTTAGGTTCAAGCGTAGGTTATATAAGTACCAAAGAAGGAATTGTGATTGAATTTTGTGTCTCCCTTGTGTGTTACGGTGTAAATTGATCACACGTCAGGGACTCGCCTCATCATATATGTTTAGACCATTCGATGGTGTCCGGCCAAGTTCAATGGCCAAACATAAGTGCAGAATTAACCTAGGCACTGCCGTTTCTGGGCAGTTGCCGAAAAAGCACGTTTCGCAGCTGGCTTGCTAACCTCCTATATGGTATTGTCTCACTGACCGCGAGCCTCTGTCTTTTCATTCTTCTCTGTTCCGTCTTCATCATCGTCTTCCGTTTCGGCCTTCCCGTGTCAGTCGTCAGACCGCCAGGGGAACGGCAAATGGATGATCGAATCTTGCTCAATGGAAAAGTCCGCAATCGTGTGTCGTGGCGACAATATCCGCCCCCCGTACGCCAGCAGAAGCCAGGTTTGGTCAGAAAAGGCCCTCCTCGTCTGATTTGGCATTGGCTGCAGTGGGGATCAATGGCGAAGCGCCGCTGATAGACTTACTCGACCACCTTCTCGCGGATTTTGGTGATTGTGGTAGTATGTTGCACTTGCAGAGTAAGGAGGAAAGTGTCGCTGCTACTGAGAAATCTGTTGACTGCGTGCTGTATTAGCAGATTACTGGGTCTTAGACGAGGTAGTCTAATAACAGATCTGCAGATGATTGCAGAACGCACTTCGGGCCTTTTTCGAATAGGTCCGATGTTGATGAATGCTAGGGGGTGGTAGATGTGTGGATTATTAAGGCGCAGCGTGGGAAGATCATGTATGAAAGAACGTATTTTGGATGAAATGCATGTGTCGCCTTTGTTTGTTACAATGTGATGTTCCGCTTCCTGCCGCTCCCCTTCTTACCCACAATTCTTCTCTGCGTCATTTTTCTTGCATGTAGGCACTGGACAGGATACATGTTATGAATCGTAGATTCCTTCTGAAAATTATAGTCCGAAAGTGTATACTCTACTACCAAAGCTCTAGACCCATAGCAGATGAAAGGCCAGGATCGAGAAAAATTAGTAGCGTATTCAAGCCAGTAGTGATCGAATTTAGCGTCATTGGCACAATGAAGCTGGACTGCCTTATGGATCATCATGTCATGGACTTCGCGGACCGTGGTCGTCGGCTGCACTTCCAAAGTGATGATATAATATCGGGAAGTCCTGGGGGCGCACAAACAGCTCGGGGCGCACAACTCGCTTAATAGGGGCGCACGACTCGGTACTTAGATTTGTATGGGGCTCTTACTAAAATCTAAGTACCTATTTATACCCCACTATCCTCGCTATCGGTAACCGCTATTTACCTTATATAAATATTTTTAACCTCCACCTCTACTCTTCCTATATACTAGTCGCCCTTACCTTACTTCCCCCTTAAATTACCTCGCTATCGCCGTTACCTCGCTACCGCTATATTTTTATAACTTCTTTATCCCGACCTTAATCCCTAAATCGTACTAAACGTTTAAAGAATAATAGATAAAATACCTTAATAATACCTTTTATTACTTATACTTAAAGAGGTATTTAACGAGCCTAATCAAGCTTAAGATCGTCTATAAAATTAAATTTTTAACTAAGATTTTATTATAAATATTAATTTATATAAAAAGGGTAGAAAGAGTTATAATTATATCTATTATATTAAGGATATAAAGAACTAGAGGAAGCTCTCTAAATATAAAGATTTAATAAATCTAGAAAATTATAAAGCTAGGTAGTAAAAAATAACGAAGATTAAGGTAAAGGGTTATAAATAACATTATTTTATTATATAGAAACTTATTACCCCTAACGGTAAAGTTAAAATATAAATTATAAATATTAGGGAGTAAAGGTATATATATAATTTAATAGTAAATCCTCTTTTTTATTATATATATTTTAACTAGAATAAAGACTACGTTAAAGTTTTAAAGTTTTCGAAGACGAATCGCCTAGTAAAGTTTCTATATAGTTAATTTAAACGAGTATTAAAGTATACCCCGAAGGAGTTTAATTAGGTATTTATTATCCCGAAGAAGAAATATTATAATTTAATATCGTTAACGATTCGTTCGTGAGAGGATATTCTAAATAGGCTTCTATAAACCCTAGATAGTAAATAATTTAAGGTTAAATATCGATATAGTTATCTTTATAACCCTATTAATAATACGGTTATAAAAAGGATCCTTTAGTAGATCGTTATTATTAATTATTATTAATATCGCCTAGTAAAGCGCTTCTATAGCGATTTTATATTTTAGAGCGACGCTATATTTAATATTAATACTATTAAACTACTACTTTTTATCGCTATCGGAATTACGAATATAAATATAAGTTTTCTAGTTATATTATCGTTTACTATTATAGAATCCGAAGAAATATATAGTTTCTTCTTTAAAATATTAAATAAAGAGCTTTAAAATAATTATCTACCCCCTCGCGTTATTATCGCGGATTAAAATAAAGGATTTATCGCCGCCCTCCTACTTTAGATACTAGAAATCTAGCTCTAACTATATAACTAGTATACTATTTAAAATATTAAAGCTAAGGTCGGAAATTTTAAATAAAGTTATCCGAAAGAAAGACGGGATAAAATTTACGATATTATTTAAACCTAGATTAAAAGTAGTTTTACTAAATTAATTAAAAATCGGGAGATATTAATAACTTTATTTCAATTTAATAAAAAGATCTACTTTAAAGATAATTAGGAATTTAAAGAATTACTAGTCGTATAGTATTTAATATAGAATTATTTTAATCTTAGGGCAAATTCTATTTAAAGAAATAAAGGTATTTACTTTATTTTTAAAGTAGTTATAAATCTTTAAGTCTTAATTAAAAACGCCGTTAAAGTTATAATTATTAAATTACGATTATTTTACTATAAACTACGTTTAGTAAAAGATCGGTCGCGTATTAACGTCCTAAAAGTAGTTAATTATAAAGTATTTAGCGTCGTTATTAATAAGGTATTTATTTACGTTATTAAGACGATAAACCCTAAATAAATAATTATAAAAGTTATTTTTACTAATAACGCTAAGCGTTTAATCTATACTCTAGAACTATTATACGAGTACGAGATCTATATCCGGAAAGCGCTACTATATTACTACTACTTTTTACGTATATACGTTAAGGGATTCCTAATCCCGTTATCTCTTTTCTACCCCCGTTAATAGCTAGTAAATACTCCCGTTCCTAAAGGGTAGGAATTACGGTATTATAATAAAATACTCCCCTCTAACGATATAAATACGGCTAGATTTCGGGATCCTAATAAAAATAAATTCTTTATCGTAATAACGAATCTTTATTAATTATACGAGAATCTCCCCCGGTAGTTAACTAATAAGCTAGTTATTTAGCTCGATAATTTTTCTATTAACGTAACTAGGATTTATAAAGTATATAAGGAGCGGATACGCGGTATCCCGACTATACTTCCTGCGCCGCCGCCTACTAAAAAAGCGTAGTAGGCGGCTCTATAAGAGAAGAAGAAATACGATAAAGTTACCGCTCGTAAATTAACTACTTTCGAGGCCTCTAAAAGGGAAATTAAAAGCCGCGAGTAAACGGTAACTAAGCGAGAATATAAAGAACGTATACGGGAGCGGGAGTAGGAGTAGGAGTAGGAGTAGGAATAAGAGTAGGAGTAGGAGTAAGAGTAGGAGTAGGGCGACGGTAATACTATTAATAACCCGCTCGAAGTTCCACCCTTATTTATTTAATAATAACCTCCGCTACCTTAGCCTAAGCCACGCCGCCGCTAGCCTACGAAGCCGATATAGTTATATAAACCCGTCCTTAGTTAAGAACTCCCTCCTACCTTATCCGCTCCGCTAGTATTTAAGCGGCGATAACCTAAACCTATTAAAGTATAGGAGTAAATTAAAGGCGAGTTATAGCCTCGCCGGGTAAAAGTAAAGGGTCCTATACTAGAGGTAGAGGGTAAGGCTAAGCCTTTTACCTCTATAAGGAAGCGATCTAAGAATAACTTTATCGCCGCTATAAATATAGACGAGCGGGAGTCGTAGGAGTAGCGGATTATTAACGCGGCGTTCTTAAATTAATTTAGCTAATAGTATAGGGCGGAATACTAGGGTAGAAGAGCGACAGCGCCGTATAAGAGGTATAAACAGGGTAGATAAACGATAGTTATATATATAACAGCGATATACCGCGCTCTATATTCATAATAGTGGGGTATAAATAGGTACTTAGATTTTAGTGAGAGCCCCATATAAATCTAAGTACCGAGTCGTGCGCCCCCATTAAGCGAGTTGTGCGCCCCGAGCTGTTTGTGCGCCCCCAGGACTTCCCGATGTGATGTTGATTGCTCAAGCCCCTGATGACTGCGATGTGTCACAAGTTTGCTAGATCCCTTGTGATTTATTTGACTTACAGATCTGCATGTTGTGTGTCGTCGAATGGATTATCAGCGATAGGTGCTTGTAGTACTGTGGGTGCCAGTCAATTTCTCGGATACAAGCAGGGAAATTGATTTGATCCGGAGGATATCATATAGTCAAAGTTTGTGTCAAGCGACTGTGTTGCAAACCCTTGATATTTCAAGATCGACATGTCCCACTATTCGTGTCTAGATCTAGATATGGCTGTTATTTATCCAGCTAGCATCACCATCCATGCTCTCAATCTATGCAAACACCAAACAGAGACAATTTGAAGCTAAGTTTAGTCCCCCTTTTGGACCTCATCGTTATTTTCGCTGGTCTCTCCCTTTTTGCTCTCCTCCTTTATATCCTCGTCATCCCCATCCAACTCCTCGCCTTCATCCTTGTCCTTAGGCCACCAAGCATCCTCCAAATGCAATATTGAATTATTTCGAATCCAGTACATGTCGACCATATACGGTCGCGACAAGCATCTTCCACGGTACCATAACACAGGCCATGGCCGACCAATCGGTCTTCTCGTGATGCTGCATTTCGAGCAGTGTGGATCAGTGAGTACGGCCTGTTGATGTGCCCTCTCAACTATCATATCCATAACTTCGCCGACGGTGGTTTCGTAGTCAATTTCGAGGATCAGATAGGAAGATTCGCCGTTTTTGAAGGGGTGGATGGCTGCAGATCCCGTCAGCGTTGTATCACTTTGAAGGATGGGAACACTCGCAAATTTTCATGGTGCCGATGGGAATGCTTTGAGGTGCCGCGGTGAGTGTGAGGTTGATAGCCTGACTGAATTGTTCTTGTATTCTTTTGAGGATGAACAGCTAGTAAGGTACTATGATGTTGGGGAATGGAAATTGGGGAGTGGTTGAGAATAGCGATTTAAGGTATATCTGGTACTACCTCAAGTAGACCAATCTAAAAAGTTGATTCACTCTTTGGAAATGCACTTTCACCCAATGAAATATTCGCCAAAATAAGCGCTACCCGATGTTGCCCGAAAAACTTAGAAATGGCAAGATACAAGTGAAAAATCCTCAGACTTTCTATTTGGTGTTTGCTGGCGGAATGATGATTGGGATAGAATATCACGCAGAACTGTTAGCGTGGCAGCCTGGCGTGGATGGCTTGGCTGTAGCAAAATTTTGAAAGCCACAAATCAACAATGGCAAAACGTCAGCGAAGAAATGTCAGCTGCGATGAGTGTAATGAGGGTTTTTCTAGATCGATGCCTTTGTCTGATTTTCTATCGGTCGTTTGCGATAGGGGCGGGGAGAACGGCGATGATCTTGCAAGTTTCGCACTCGATCGTTGCGAGGCTTCAACGCAGGAAGTCTAATGGAAGATCCTAAGTCTAAGGGAACCTGCCAACTATAGCTGGTTTCTCTTTTGAGCCATATTCGAAGCCTGCCACTGTCGTCCTCAAAGCCCAGCACATGCATCTAAAGATTGTGTGCAAGGGCAATGTCGCAATAGACTCTCACTCAGGATCTCGTGTGGGACTATTCTCCAAGCACATTCCGAACAAGAGCATACTGTATTTGCTTTCAGAATTACCCCAAGTTTGACGCATCTAACCACTTCATGCTAATGCCTTGGCGCAGCAAACTTTTTCTGGAATATGAAAAGCGTATCCATACTTATGAATGCGAGTGCGAGGTGAAATAGCCTTGATACTACTGGTGTCTCAATTTTCACCAATATAGCTCCTTCCGATCGTTCCAAATAGGACATGGAAGGTTCCTGATGAAGTCAATGTGATAATTATGTTTCGTGATTTTCTTTGATTAAATCAGATGCTAGAAATCCGAAAAAGAAGATCTGATAAAGAATGTATAGTATCATAGACAGAGTAAATTCGACCACGTAACCAGCGCGCGCCATTGCGTTGGCTCCCGGACTGTATCCTGACTTTCTTTGAAAATTCCCGTACAGTCGATTCGCACTGAACGGACTCCCAATCGGTTTCTTCATACAATACCATGACTTGATTGATACAGGGAATCAAATCGAAGTTCTATGGGCTATCAGATCTCTGTAAAAGAGTATCAAACGTCATTGTACTATTGGAAAGGCAAGAGCTATTCGCAATACAGTGTGAAAATTTTCCAATCCTAATCCTTTCTGGATCTGAGTCCGTGTCAAAGCGATTCTCGATGTGCAAGGGTAGATCAATGTCACTGTCCCGTTTCTGTCAATGACCTTTGGATAGAATAACTCCCTAAACGTGTTAGTATATTACTAGAAGAGGATGTTGAACAAGTAGAGCGTCCGAGTCGGTCCAGACCAAAGCATCATATCTGCACAATGGTAAAGGATGATCTTCGACAATGAGATTGTCGAAAAAAATGACTACGACCTGACAAAGAAGGGTTTTCCGCCATGCAATTGCTAAGAGAACCTAAAGAGAAGGCTCTGATAGCTTTGAACACTACTCTTCTTTGCACATAATTTCTTTGTCCTCGACACTTCTCTCGATACTCACTACAGCTATTTAGACCCCCATCCACCCTCTCTTCCTTCTACCTTCCTCACCACCATCCCACACATCCCACAGAACATCTACCATCAAACCCAACCAAAAATCAAATACCACAAGAACCATCAACCACCTCCAACAAACCCAAACAAACCCACCAAGCTCGGCATGGATCGCTACGGAGCCTCCTCTAGTCACTACGACAACGAGTACTCGGACAGCTATGACTCCCGTCCTGCCGACTCTGACCCTGGCTATGGACGTTCTCGTCGTGGTGCAGCTGAGCCCACTCGTCGTGGTGCCCCACCAATGAGGTCTCGTTACGCCGACTCCGAGAGCGATGATGATGAGAACTATGGTCGTCGTCGTGTCCGCTCCGCCCGTGACCGTAACACATTTGAGGGAGAGCGCGCTGGCCTTGACTTTGGATCTCGTCTCGAGACTACTGACTCCCGTCGTGCTCCTCATGGAACGTCCGATAGACGTGACGTAGTCCCTCACGCCTCTGATGAATTTCCCCCCAATGAGCGCGCTCAAGTGCCACGCGAGGTCCGTTCACGTCGTGATGCTCGTATTGAGGGCCGTCGGTTCGATGAAGATTCCTATGGCGTTGAGGCCGTCGTCGATTCGGCTACTAGACACGGGACACGTATGCCGCGCGGAGACGTGACTCCTCCTCCTCCTCCTGGCTACTATGGTTCCGATTCTGAGACTGAGCTTGGAGGGCGTCATGTCCGCGCACCTGGGACTAGGCGCGGAGCTGAGCCTCGTTCTCGCTTCGATGATGACCATTCTGGGCGTCGTGGAACTCGTGGAGAGCATGGTCGTGGGGATAGACGTCGCATGGAGCCCCGCTCTGGTGGCAATCCTTATGATACCACCAGCTCCGATGATGAGTCCGACTCCACGAGTGACGGCTACAATTTGCGTAGCAGATACTAGAGCATGTTGGCATAGTGAGATGTCAGGGGAGTGAGATGGAACAGGCGGGCTGACGGAGCTAGAGTGTGTCTGTGTGAGTGAGGAAGATCTGGATGGGAGAGTTGCATGCACAATAGTCTTGAAGTTTCTACCTTAGCTTAATAATCCAATCAATTTGCATGCGTAATAATCTCAATATTACTACCTTGGTGATAGTATCAATGCACTCACTAGCTTCCAACTGGTACTGGTTGGACGACTCATGTATGCAAAACCCTCCTGAATTCTGTGGCACGTAGATAGCAAGCTATAGCTTTAAAGAAATTCACCTGGCAGCACGATCCAGGTATATAGAAAAGTGTCAGCGTCGACTAACCATTCTCGCCCCCAATAAACGCGAGGCAGGGCTCCCAAAAACTGACCTTTCTCACCATCCGAGCCCAAGCTACCCTTAGCCCGTCATCTGAAAATCTTCCCAATCCTCCATCCTTCTCCATGCCCACCAACCCTCCCAAACTCGATCATCCCCAACTGCTCGCGCTCCCTCACCATTCCCATTCTCGGCAAGCGTACTGTTCGCTGGTAGCCTGAAAATCAACCTCCGTACCCCCCGAGGACAGAGAGCACGTCCAGCGCGTCAAAAGCGCTTCTGAGAAGGTCTGGGAAAACGGGAAGTAACGCTTCATAGGTTTTGGCGTAGATCAAGCTGATGACATCGGGTATTGTCATGCTGGGGTCAACGTCTAGCTCCATCGCTTTCCGAGTGACGTTGGAGACGGCTGGGTGGTGTGGGAGTATTGAGGGGTTTTAAAATTTTTGTGTGTATGTGTGAACTTGCTGATCTGCATAGTGAGGCCTGATGGGCGTAGATTATTTTCAGAATTTGATAGTAGCTGCAGGCTATCTACTATGGTCCAGCCGAATTCCGTAGTAGATAAGGTGTCAAGCTCGTTCTATAACTGGGCGGAAGACGCCACTAAGCTGCCGCTGTAGTGAATGAATTCGGTCTGGAATTCTAGAAAGAGAAGATGCCTATTTCGGAAATCGCACACACAAAGAAAGTGGGAGGAGGGTTGCGGAAGTGATATGAAACCATACGATGGTAGACTTCTTGTGGTGAACCTGCTGATGATTTTATGTTGCTCTCTTGTCCGAGTCAATGGAGAACAATGTCCAGTTTCCCCCCCCCCCAAGTGAGGCGCTTATGAAATGGCTATGGAACGACATTCCGCCCAAGCCTATGAAGAAAAGCCCAGCGATTTTGGCCTTTTTTTGCGTCGTCCGAGTATTATCTTTGCCGCGCTTGGGTTGATCGGCCGTCAAACGGAGAATGTCCCATCGGCTTATGTAGGGCTTGTGATCATTTCGTGAAATAAGACTTTGTGCATATGTACAAAAACAGACACTCACCCGGATCACAACTTCGGCCTGCTCTTGATGTGCTCAACCTTATTGACACAAGTCCCAATGCCCTCCAGGCCAACCTCAACAATGTCACCATCCTTAAGCCAGAGTGGGGGCTTTCTCCCCGAACCAACACCTTGTGGTCTACAATAGATTAGTATCTATCTCAGATACGGTGAGACTAGAACAATACACTCACGTGCCCGTAAATATTATGTCTCCAGGTAACAGGGTGGTCCCCTGACTCAAAAAGCTAATCGTTTTCGCAATACCAAAAATCATATCCTTGGTACTACTATCCTGCACCGTTTTCCCATTGACCTTCGTCGTAATTCTCAGCGCTTGTGGGTCTTTAATGAGCGCACTTGACACAATGCCTGGGCCATAGGGCGCCCATCCATCAAATCCCTTCCCCAGCGCCCACTGCCCACCTCCTCTCTTGAGCTGCCATTCTCTATGCGATACATCATCACCAACGGCGTAGCCCATAACATATTGAAGCGCCTTCGATTCGGGCACTTCTCGCGCTTCCTTGCCAATAACGGCGACGAGTTCGCACTCATAGTCTAAGCCTTCGACTTCTTGCGCCATCGCTGGTATGGGAACGTTATCGAAAGGACCGCCGAGGGAGGTGACGGGTTTGTAGAAGAGGACGGGGAATTTGGGGAGGGGCATTCCTGATTCTTTGGCGTGCTGTTCGTAATTGAGGCCGAGGCAGCGGACGGTTTTCACGTCTTCTCTGGCTAAGGGGGCGAGGAGGAGCCGGACATCCTATTGCTTTCAGCTTGGCTCCTCCGATTGGTCATTTGGGTATATGGTCTACAGCAATCTGTTCCGTCACATCATGTTTTCCAAAGATGTCGCCTCTGATCACGCGCGCTTGCTTCGTCTTCGCTAGATCGCTAACGCCTTGGGGGAGGATGGCGTCGCCGTAGTATGTTCGGCCATCTTTGGCGAGGAAACGGACAAGGCGCTGTCGAGCTGTTAGCCATCGCGCTGCCCTCGGTGCAGGTGAATTGAGAACAATCTACCGAGAAGGCAGGCATATCTTGATAAACCGCAGGCTGTTAGTAATAATTGGGGTTCTGTATCACTCTGGCAACTCGTCAAGAGCTATTGAAAGAAAGCATTGAGAACTTGGAGCTAGAAGAGTATATCGGACAGACGGGCCTTGTAATCGCCGCCGGATTCAACGCCGGCAAAAGTCTAAGGCTTCTTGCCAAGCACGATCCAGAGTTCTTCATCGCTATTCCAGGCGTTGACAATTGTTGGTATGAGGCTGTCGGGTTTACAGAGGGGTGTTTTAGCACTGTACCGGCAATGCTTGAGAGAGGTCAGGAAGAAGCCCGCAGTAAGTTGTTGATACGCGTCGCGACTCCTCCTAATCCTAAATTGATGCAGGACGCCCGAGGGAACTTTAGACGATATGCAAGGTAAGGTACCTTAGAGCAAAAAATTGTTCTTCGTTTCCTACGTGTCCCTGTATTTATTGTTATTTCGTATAGGTCCGAATTCCAAAAGAATATTACCCTTGACAAGAAAGACTTTGGGGCAATTGAGTATCTTCTACGAAAAGGCCAGAGACAGCTGGAGATCTACTCGGCTCCTGGAATCAAGAATATCATGGCTTGATGCTACAGCACTTTTGCTTGTTAAAGATGGAGACTTGCTTGGACAGCCGTTCATCGTTACGACTATATCATGCACCAAAATCGAAGGTATTTAGGTCGCCACCAACGCCTTCGCTCAGAACTGAATACTCCAAAGAAATTTACAATTCGACCTCGCCTTCATCATCATGAGGGTACCTTCTGTACCAGTCTTTTGGGTCTCCCCCCGGAAGGCACAGGCCAAGTCTCCAGAAATAATCTCGATGAGCAAAGAACAGCTGCCATATCCGGAAGCGAGCCGATACCGTCAAAAGACCTTTCGTATCGTTCCACCAATCCTTGAAGGCTTCTATGTCCGCGCCCTGTTCAATATTGGGAACGTGGGGCCTTTCTTGCTGGGTCTCTGCGCCAGCGATACAATTTGGATCTTGGTCGCCTTCGCAGTATCGAAGATCCTTCACTTCTGGGGAAAGGTCTGGCTTTGAGATGTACACTTCTCCAGCATGCATCTGATATCCCCACTCAGTCAAGGGCAGGAGCGGGACAGGATCGTCGACATGCGTCACTCTTCTGTATCTGCCAGTGATGTTGCTTGAGCTGCTATTTGAAAAGGCCGCGTCAATATATTGCATCAACCCTTGGTTTCCAATTCTAGGCTCTCCGAAAGTCGTGACTTGAGTTTTCCAGCCCGGAGCTTCAAAATCGAGAGAAGCGAGAGCAGCGACTGCGCCACCAAGAGAATGTCCGACTAGGGTCATCTGATAATCTGGATATTGCCGCACCAGCTCCTTGAGATGGGGAAGGATGTAAGGTCGAGTGTGTCGCCAAGATTGCATGAAGCCAGCGTGCACTGTGCAATTCGTGCATTCTGCCTTCTCTGGACTTATCGCTCTCTTTCGCATTCCCTGGTTATCCTCCGCCTCGTCCTCGTCTCCGTCGCCGGGGTACGGGATATACTCCTGCGGGACAGTCGACAGATCGATGATCGTGTTGGCGACTGAGTATGTACCTCGGAAAGCGATGATGATTCGTGGAGGCGCAGGAGGATGTGAAAGCACTACGTAGCCACAACTATCAGACATGAATGGTCCTGTGTTCCATGTTGTCACGAGTTCGAAGGAGTCAAAGTCCTGACATCGACTCGCGCACAGGAATGGCTTCTGTATGCCCATGCCGGTGACACCAACACAGTAAGAAATATCAACTATTCGCGAGAGCTCTTCAAGATCATTAAAGAGCTCAGCTGAGATATTGGTGTTCAAGGTGGCGATAGAGCCGGTGTTTAAGAACGCTTGCAAAGGAGGAATGCCATAGGCCGAGGATAGAGATAAGGGCAAACAGAGTAATATGAGGCACTTTACATTGTACATCATCTTGACGTTCCGTTTGCTTGAGTGCAACTGATGAAAGACTGAGCGCTCGAAGAACGTCATGCGATGGTTGCCAGGAATTGGAGAAGCGGAAAGTCTAGCACCCGATCGAGGCTAGCGTGAACTCCTCCGCTTAGATTTTGTATCCATAGTCGCAGCTCTCTTGTTCCTGATATACTGCTTTCAAGCCGTTGAGTATGACCCTGGATCGAAAGACTAGCTGTTGTTGGCATTGCATTGTGGCAACGAGATAAGTCGTTTGCTCGAGCGTGAAGAGCATGAAGAGCGTGCAGTGCGAACGCCTGATGTCTTTGTCCGGTCATTAAGATATTATTTAACCTATATCTGCAAAAACTAATCTGGACCGGACCGCTATCCCTACTTGAGGCCAGTAAATCTTTGGATCCAATATCAAGCATCTATGAGTCCTGACCGGTTGCTCCATAAGAGCTCATTATGTCGATGGTCTTTGGGTCTGATTCCGCGGAGATTGCGCGTTGAGATCTAGATAATCATATCATCGTTGACTTACTCCACTACCCTTGCTATTACAAGGCTCGACGCACATGACCATCATATATGAACAGTTACGCAAAGCAGAAATAGACGGCAAAAGACTAGAAAATCAATCGATTAAGAGTAAAAAGGCCCATGGAATGCGGAGAGATAGATCAGACTCATATCCCTCGTCCCAAAAAAAAGGGGAACTCCACACACAATACTCACCACCTGCCCTCATCTACTCACCCTCAGTCTCACGTGTGCGGGTTGGTCAGCAGGAAACACCCAATTGGCCCTCCGAACCCAACCAAAGTATGACATCCCGCCTTCTTCTGATGCTCGTTCGCCGTACTAATGAAACTCGTACAAGTGACCATATTCCCCTGCAAGTCCATATCAACCGGTCCTCCTCCAGGCAAAGCGTTATAAAAGTCCAGCTTTTCACTGCCTGCGAGATCGCGGCTCAAATTATACGATGTGGTTTGAAGAGGCTGCGGAACACCGTATTGGGCATTGAAGGTGGTGTAGTCATGTGTGCATTTATTTCCGGGGTAGGTTTTGATGATTAGACCTGACTGTGCGCCGTAGGCGTCAGTGTTGTAGGCGTCGTTGGCGAGGGTTTGGGAGATGGTGGCTAGATTTATGGCTTGAGGTAGGGCTCCGGTGGGGATGATGAGGAGGGGGGTTACGAGGTAGTATTTCATATTCTCAGGTGTTGGTTTTCTCGATCAGCTGCTTATAAGAGAGTAAGGGAATTGAAACTGATTGTTGAAATTTGAAGTATCACTCAGTATCGCGGGCATGAAAGGATGGTAGCGTCCCCCACGCTTAACAATGAAAATTGTCAAGATTATTAACGGTGGCGACAAAGGAAGTGTCTTCGCTAGCAATGATAAATATGGCCACAATGATCTCATAATGAACAATTGCTCTCTTGTTTTGTCAAAACATGTGCACACAATAAACATTTAGCCTGACTAGTGTAAGAGACAATTCTCCTGGTAGGCAGTCCGAAAAAGAGGTCACGACAGATCGGCACGGCCACGAAGGTGACTCATATTATTACATTGCAACAATCTCAATGGGAGTTGGACTACGTTGTCGTGTTGGAGAAGCCCCAGAGCGTCGTGGTCAAGGAAGGGTAGACCTGTCATTTCAGGACAATCTGCAGGCAGTACTCGCAGCGACATGAGTGGCCAGGGAGTGGCTGAAACGAACAATATCGCGTTCTCAAGGGCTACGTATTTGGAGGCAAGGGCGGCCTATATGGGAAGGCTGAGCAGACATGTTTCGTTTGATTGGGGGAAGGGGCGACGGTGCCCACGACCAATTAGATTTTTGGACCCACTGTGTAAAACTAGTATTTACAGATCACATGCGAGACTTTGCTTACTTCTCTTGCCAACTTTATAAGACTTTGAATTTCCCGCCATCCTGCAGGCCACGCATCATAATACTTGGTCCTGCTCTGCTCCGAGCATTTGCTCGTTTCCAAATTTTCATTAACATTGCATCCTCTCGAATCGAGTCTGATAGCCACTACTCCAATGCAAAGGAACTCAAAGCTCACGGCGCTGAGGGTATAGTAAGAAGCTAATAAACTCTCCCAATCACTTCCTTGATTGATTGCATTTACTAACGACGGGCTGCGCTGTAAACTTGATCGGTACAGGTGCCAAAGGGGCTGAGAGCATCTTTGTATCCTCGCTGTAGGAAGTGAGTACCAGTGGAGGCGATATGTGCTGATGCTCCTTCTGGAGTTCGGACACTCTGATTGAGGTGCTAGAGCAAGGAGAAGAAAATTTTAAAGTCCACGATACGGCTCTGGACTCTTTCGCTAACCGTGCGGCACACTTCGCTCCACTCAGTGTGGGCCACCCCAACGCTAATGCCGCCCCAACGCGAATCCATTTTACCGCCAAAGATCGAATGTTCCAAAACATATATAGTAGCCACGATATATATTAAGACTATAAACACAGGGAACTCTAACTATGAGATAAAACCCTAAGTTATAATTTTAATTAAATTTTTAGAATACGAAAGATATAAAAGATAGTTGATTTTACTAGCGCGCTCTTAACGATTCTAATATTTAATACGTAATTCTTATAGTATAAACTTCATTCTATATTATTAGAGAGATAATATTTATAAGTTTAATATAGGAAGTTATCTTAGTATTATATATAAAGACGATTGTTATATATATCTTAAGATCTTCGATTTTTGGCGGTTAATTGGATTCGCGTTGGGGCGGCATTAGCGTTAGGGTGGCCCACACTGAGTGGAGCGAGGTGTGCCGCACGGTTACTGGGGATCCAGCCCACAATCTTCTTTTCTTTCCCCTGAAATTGGCAAGGCTGAGGTGTCGCTAGCCTATGGATATATCGGTGATAGCGTACCCGAAATTTCTCGAGAAAGTTCAAGAAGATCCTCACTTGTTCAACAGTATGGCTACACAAACGCAGTCGGTGGACCCGAACGACAATGCCGCAACTAATAGTGCTTCGCAAGTGAGGGTACAAATATCCACTCGTCATCCTGACATCTCCCTGCCGGAAATTCCAGGCCCAATCCTAGTCAATACGAGTACAGTGACAGCACAGCTCGTCAAATATATTTCCACTAACTTACCTGGCAGATCTACGCCGCTATGCTCTCTCTACGCTTGTCAACACTCTCCTGCAGTCCGAGAAACCCATCCCTTTTGAGTTTCTGATCAATGGCACATTTCTTCGAACCTCATTAGACGAGTACCTCACAGCAAACGGCATATCCTCTGAAACAACGCTCGCGATTGAATATGTCCGCGCCATCATACCTCCACTATACCTCGCCTCCTTTCAGCACGATGACTGGGTCAGCTCGGTCGACGTCCTCTCCGAGACATCTCCTGCAGGGAAATGGGCAGACAACGCAGGATCAAAAGTACCAGCGCAAGGGAGAATTCTATCTGGAAGCTATGATGGCCTATTGAGAGCCTGGGATATGTCATCCCAAGTACTAGGAATATCTTCATCTGCTACGAACGGAGGCCATAGATCTGCAATCAAGGCGGTGAAATTTGTCTCCCCCACACAAATCGCTTCGTCCGGCTTGGATCGCACAGTACGAATCTGGAAATACTCCGAGGATCCAGAAGGCTTCTCGGCCTCTATATCACCTCAGATCGAGCTGTACGGCCACAAAGCTAGTATTGACTCTTTAGCCGTTCATCAACCCTCGAACCGCATTCTCTCAGCTTCCTCAGATCATACCGTAGGATTTTGGTCAACTAAAAAGTCCGACGCATCAGCGGCCACAGAGTCTCTTATCCCCTCGTCGACATCAAGAGGTTCAAAACGTCAAAAGGTTGGTCCTGCGACATCCACACCCCAACGTGGCCCTCTCTCCCTCCTCAAATCACACACTGGTCCAGTCTCCGATACCATATTCGCTCCAAACGACCACACAGTAGCCTACTCCACCTCCTGGGACCACAGTCTGAAAACGTGGGATCTCCCCACATCAACATGCGTTGACACACGATCTACATCCCACTCCCTCCTGTCTCTGTCCGCATTACCCACTTTAAACCTCCTCGCATCCGGCACATCAGCCCGGCACATCACGCTCATCGATCCCCGCGCCTCTGCTACCGCTGTCTCGGCCATGACGCTCCGCGGTCATGCTAATGCTGTTGTCAGCTTAGAAGCGGATCCAGAAAGTGCTCATGGGCTAGTGAGTGGGAGCCATGATGGGACATGTCGGGTATGGGATGTGCGATCAAGCAAGAGTGAGAAAGAGGGGAGGGTGGGCGAAGCTATGTATTGCATTGAGCGAGAAAGCGCGAGAGGGGAAGGTAGAAAAGTTGGTGGCGAGGGCGTCAAGGTGTTCGGTGTGTGCTGGGATAAGGATGTGGGTATTGTGAGTGCGAGTGAGGATAAAAGAGTCCAGATCAATCGAGGGAAGGGGGTTGTGGGGGAGAAGCCGTCATAGATGACTAGCTATAGACCGTACTTAGATACCCCATGCCGTATGATATAGAGCTCTTCACATGCTGGCTTTCCTTGTCCATGAAACACACTCCTTGAAACGCCAACTGCAATGCCGCTTGAATGTGCCACAACATACACCCATAAGCCTCCCACTCTCTCCCCTCAACCCAACCTCTCAACTCTATTCATCTTCGAGGCCGTCGCCGTCTGCGTCCTCGTCCTCTGTCCCCGAACCGGTAGACCCTGCGCATGTCTCCTCCCTCTATAAGAACCCATATCCCTGAGTCTTCTAATATTTTCCCTAATCTCTCTCCTCAGATCATTTTCTATCTTCATGCCCGAAAGCTGTGCCGTGATGTCGAGGACTGTTTGGTTGGTAAGGGAGCCCAGGCGTGCTGTGGGGTGGATGTGTAGGCGTGCCATGAGGTGGAGGGAGTTTTGTTGGCCGATTCCGTAGAAGGTTTGGAGGGTTTTCTGGAGGCTTTGTTAGAGGATGCCTTTGGAGGAGCGCGAAGGAAGGGGGCGTACGCGGACAAGGCGGGCCTCAGGGAAGTTGATGCCTAGAATGAAGACCATTGTGGACAGTGAGTGGCTCAAACGAGCCCAACCCTGTTTGCAAACTGTGTCATGAACGCTTGGAATGTCGAAAGTTCGAAGTTGGAGCGCCTCAATATTATTCTAGTACTGCCGACTCTCAGCTAGCTCTTTTCGCTTTAGCAACACCTACCGACCTATCGAATTTCAGCTACCGTCTCTGCTACTTGTTCAATACTCGATACAATTTCCTTCAGACACATCGGATGACATTCGACATGGCCAATCTACAACGAGTCGTTATTTCACTGCTCCTCATCATCACAGCGGGCTTCCTCTTCCTCGCTCAGACTTCTAATGCGGCTAAGGGGCCAAAGATTACTAACAAGGTAGACTCAAATATAAAGATATTGCCATTGGATTGAGGACTGATAAGATCTAGGTCTACTTTGACATTACACACGGAGATGAAGAGCTAGGAAGAGTCGTTATTGGCCTTTATGGCAAAACCGTACCCAAGACCACAGAGAACTTCCGTGCTCTCTGCACTGGCGAAAAGGGCTTTGGCTACGAAGGGTCGGCCTTCCACCGTGTCATCAAGGCTTTCATGATCCAGGGCGGTGACTTCACCAATGGTGATGGCACTGGTGGGAAGTCCATCTACGGAAATAAATTCCCAGATGAGAACTTCAAGTTGAAGCACACCAAGACTGGCATGCTCAGCATGGCCAACTCTGGCAAGGACACCAACGGCTCTCAATTCTTCATTACTACAGCTATCACTTCGTAAGCTACACAATTCCACGCTCTCGTTATTTAGATATTTGCTAATGATAGCTGTAGCTGGCTGGACGGAAAGCACGTTGTCTTCGGGGAGGTTCTGGAGGGCTACGATATCGTTGAGAAGGTCGAGAACGTCCCCAAGGGTGGAGGAGATAAGCCCTCCAAGACTGTCAAGATCGCAAAGTCTGGAGAACTGGAGATGCCGGAAGAAGGTACCCATGCGGAGCTATAGATCACCTTCTTCATCTCATCCTTTTCAGTTCCGTCGATTAAGTCTGGAATTGCTGATGTGTCGGTTTTCCCCCATAAAGAACTCATCGGAAATGCTGAACCTGCGGATCCCAACGACAACCTGGACGTGACTGCGGGCGAAACGAAACAATCGGAAAAGCAGCCAGAGAAAGCAGTGGCTGATGTGACTCCATCGACGGAAAGCCCAGGCTTGAGCTTGTTGACAAAGTTGATCTTCTTTGGCGTGATTGTTGGAGTTATCTTCACCTTTCTCAAGTCTCGTAAAGGGAGCGTAACCGAGAAAAATCTTGCTTGAACTTTGTACTCCTCGAACAGATAGCTGTCCAACCCTTTACAGACTTCGTGTGTTACGGTACGTTGCCACACGACTCCTCAGGCGAAGGAGGTAGACGTCTTAGAAAACCCCCCATGTAAGCGCGTGGAAGTGTGATTTACTAGCGTATCAGGGCCCACCATAGGGCTGAAGTTTCGCTACATTTTTTTTGCCTTCTTGAATCATCCTTCGATCTCAACCTCATGACAGACAACTTGATCTCTTCTACATTATCCTATAGTACAGTCTTTTCTGTAGAGAAGGCTTTTCGTTGTTTGTTGCAGCTCGTATCGACCCACTGACAACGTCAAGCAAGCTTCAGAAGACCAAGCTCCTCGGAATCGAATTCACGGAGAACCTCAACTGCCACGACTTATCCACTTGAAATCAGTCAGTATTGAATTCTTCTACACCTACTAGACAGCTCTTGAAGACTGCAAAATGCTAGTACCACCCTTCCCGTGCTCAAGCTCTGTCTACGTTGGCTTATCAGTCTGAATAAACTTGTTTGCCTCGAACGCTGACACTAAAACCTTCAGAAACACCCAAGCATACCGCTAAGCAATCATGGCTGATCAGCTTAATATGGGCGGACTGTCCCTTGACTCTCAGCATGGACAAGGACGCTCCGCATACATCCCACCTCACATGCGTGGAATGCCCCCTCCTCCAGGTCAAATGGATGGACCTCCACCACCCCAGATGAACGGTGGCCCTCCCATGAACGGCAACGCCTGGGGTGGACCTACAAAGTAAGTTCTGCGTGTATCTCCTACCTTCAGCTTCATATACTAAACTAATTGTATCAGGGACGTTAGGAATGACCCCCATGTCGCTCCGAACTGGGCTAACGCTCCAGCCTTTACTCCACAAGGTGGGCCACATACCAACGGCCATGTGACTACATGGGACAATTCTACTGCGCGTGCATTCAACGAGGGTGCTTATGGGCGACCTGGAGGAGGAGGGTCTTCATACGGCGGTGGTGGAGGTGGCGGCTCGTCCGCTCGTGGATCTGGCGATGGCCAATGGAAAGATGGGAGACATGTTCCTGGTCCAGCAAACCAACGTGTGGAGCGTGAGCTCTTTGGTGTCCCCAACGACCCGTCGAAAACACAGAGCGGCATCAACTTCTCCAACTACGACGACATCCCAGTCGAAGCGTCTGGCACAAACGTTCCAGAGCCTTGCCTTCAATTCATCAACCCACCTTTGGACGACCACCTACTTTCAAATATCAAGCTTGCTTCATATAAGACGCCTACACCAGTGCAAAAATACTCTATTCCCATTGTCATGGGAGGACGAGACTTGATGGCTTGTGCTCAGACCGGCTCGGGCAAGACTGGTGGTTTTCTCTTCCCAATTCTCTCACAGGCTTTCATAAACGGTCCATCTACGAACGCAGCCCCACAAGGTGGAGGGATGGGCTACCGCTCGCGCAAGGCGTTGCCAACCTCCTTGATCCTAGCTCCTACCCGAGAGCTGGTCTCTCAGATCTATGAGGAATCTCGCAAATTCGCTTATCGCTCCTGGGTTCGTCCTTGCGTCGTTTACGGAGGTGCAGATATTCAATCTCAGCTGCGTTCTATGGACCGAGGCTGTGATCTGCTTGTTGCCACTCCTGGCCGTCTTGTCGATTTGATTGAGCGTGGACGTATCTCTTTGGCTAACATCAAGTATCTGGTTCTTGATGAGGCTGATCGTATGTTGGACATGGGTTTCGAGCCCCAAATCCGTCGAATCGTCGAGCAGGAAGACATGCCAGGCGTCCAAGGCCGTCAGACTCTCATGTTTTCCGCAACTTTCCCGCGAGATATCCAGATGCTTGCGAGGGACTTCTTGAAGGACTACGTCTTCCTTTCCGTTGGCCGTGTCGGATCAACTTCTGAGAACATCACCCAGAGCGTCGAGTATGTCGAGGACGTTGACAAGCGCTCAGTCTTGCTGGACATCCTCCACACCCACGGAGCAGGTCTCACTCTGATCTTCGTAGAGACGAAACGTATGGCAGATTCTCTTTCCGATTTCCTTATCAATCAAAACTTCCCTGCTACTTCGATCCATGGAGACCGAACTCAGCGCGAGCGTGAGCGTGCTTTGGAGATGTTCCGTAACGGGCGCTGCCCCATTCTTGTCGCCACTGCCGTGGCAGCTCGTGGTCTCGATATTCCCAACGTCACCCACGTTGTCAATTACGATCTTCCCACCGACATTGATGACTATGTTCATCGTATTGGTCGTACCGGCCGTGCTGGTAACACTGGCAAATCGACAGCCTTCTTTAATCGCGGCAATCGTGGTATTGTCCGAGACATGATCGAGCTACTAAAGGAAGCTCATCAAGAGGTGCCTGGATTCCTTGAGAACGTCGCTCGCGAAGGCTCTGGCTTTGGTGGTGGGGGCGGCCGCGGTGGCCGCTCTGGAGGTCGTGGACGCGGTGGTACTGCTACCCGTGATTTCCGTAAGACCGGGGGTGGCGGATTTGGCGGCCAGAGTGCTTATGGTGGAGGTATGGGCGGCCCACCAGCTGGTGGCTTTGGTGGTAAGTCTCTGCTTAAAAAAGCTCCACTGCTATCTACTAATATACACTTAGGCTACGGTGGCGGCGCTGCTCCAGCTTACGGAGGCGGAGGGGGTTATGGTGGCGGCTACGGCGGAGGCAGCTACGGCAATCCAGGTGGACCTGGAGGCCAGTCGTCCTGGTGGTAGATGCTTCTCACTAGCATCCACAGGCGCGGCTTTCCTACAGGAATCACTCACCAGCATATCTTGACCTAGGCGCCTGGGTCATGTTGGCTCACCAATTCCTACTGACTAATTCGACCATCTTGCTACGGTTCTTTCGACTTTCGATTCTATACAACCCCTTTTCCCCGATTCAAAATTGTTTCTTACTCAGTCCTCGACATGCTCGACTCGGTGGCTCCAGGCCATGCAAACGTTCACCAAATGACGACGTTGCGATTGTGGAACAGCATATCCATAGATAGCGTTGGCTTATACCCATTTAGACCGACTGACCTCACTACTCGATACCCTGCGCAGGCCTTCCAAAGGCACACGCACGACTACACGGTCTTGATGGGCGTTCATCTTACGAATCTTGCTGCGATCCTGCTGGCCATGCAGCCGGCTCCAGGCATCTCGACGACACGATAGATTTCTTCCCATTTTAGCGGTTTCAGCCTTCCTCAATGAGCGTCTGCTCATCTCTTTCCAAAAGCAAATCACGACCAAATTACCATCGATCCTGGCCTTGTTTCGGTCATACATACGCGCCATACTTCCACGATTACGGTGGTCCATGGTGTTTTAATGACACATCAGCGATAAACAGCATCTGATGGCGAACGGCGTTCTTCAGGCGCATAGATCACAGTGCTCACATGGGGTGAGCCGGCGTGTCTAATGCCTTGTCGGAGCCGATCAGACGTTACATTGAGCGATACTCGGGACCTCCGAGGCTTGTTTTGAGGTCTTATATCTTGAACGACGGCCTAGAGGTTTATCAGTGCTGGCGAATAGCCTGTTCATCACTGGATCTGATGATAAAGGGTTGGCCTTTGAGACAGAATATCGACTACTGCCCAGATAGCCAACACAATAAAATTGCTCTAGAGTTTGCGCATCTTTACGTCATGAGCGAATGATCACAATGATAATACGAGAAATTCATTCCATAGCAGCCCAGTTATGCGTAAAACAGTAATCTGCCCCGGACTCGCCCACTATCCAGCGTAGGGTTTCAGATGACTGTTGTTCACGACGCAATTAAATGGGGTCCATACGTCACAATATGTATCTTATATTGCCACTATTGCTACATTGTCATACTTTCCATTCCAATGTTTCCAGCTCAACCCCCTAATCCTCTCCCATCCCCTATCCAGCGCCCCAACAAACCTCGTCCGGCAGCGGGCCCTTTTCAAGATCCACAAGATTGCTCTCCAAATGTGCCGCACTACTTGCACCCATCAACAGGCTATGATGCGCCAACCACCTCAGCGCACACTCCCTGAGCGTCAACCCATACTGCTCAATAACCGGATCCAGCAGCTCCACCGCAGCAAAGTACTCCTCAATCCCATAGCTCCCATTCCTGATTCTCTCATGCGACTCACCGCCAGCCAGCGAACCCCCCGCGATAGGATTGAAGGCGTAGAACTTGATGCCGTAGTGCCTCAAACAAGGGAAGAGCTCGGGCTCAACGGCGCGATGGAGGGGGTTGTACTTGCCTTGGTAAACTGACGGCTTGACCCATCCCTCGCGATCGCACAGCTCGCAGATCTGCGCGACTTCCTATGCGGGAAGATTGGTGAGGCCGAGCTGGGCAAAGAGGCTTTCTTGGTGGACTGTGTTGATGCCGCGAAAGATGTCGCTTTGGGGGACAGAGCGGTCAAGGGCCAAGATAGTAGACGTGTAAGGTGTGCGTTTTGAGCTCTGCGAGGGATTTCTGGAGAGTTAGGCGGAGCATATCGGGATGGTAGCGTTGGTCGAAGTCTGTGTGTGCGCATTGGCATTTTGTTCGTTGCGGAGTGGAAAGCAAGGATCCACCCCAGCCCTCAGGTATGGCAGTCTCGGAATTCGAATGGAAAGCGGGGAGGTACTTTGTGCTTATAAGAAGACCTCGCTCCTGACATTTCAATTCGCCGAGCATGGTCTCTGATGTGCCGTTCCCGTAACGGCGTGCGGTATCGATCTTGGTGTGCCTAGTTGGATGAGACGTGGTACTGTTGAGACGCATTCATAGACTTACCCATGCTCCTGAAAGACGTCCATGACTGAGTTCCAGTTTCGGAATCAGTGACCCCGACAATGCGGGGCCACACCTTTGAGAAAAACTAGCAATCCCGACCACAAAAGTGAGATACAACGATTCACATACTCTTGTGGCCGAACGACATCGCGCCAAGTACGACTTTCATGATGGCTTCTGGCTCGAAGTCATGGCTTTGCAGATAGCTTTAGAATGAAGTGCTCTTATAGGGAATTCAAGCATATTGCACATTGGGTTTCTGCTCTTGAGAGAGCGACGAAAGTGGTTATTACAAAGCCAACAATGACAGGGTTGTTCAACGTACGAAAGCTACGGCGTGAGTGGTATTGTCATAATCATACAGTAGGTTATTTATGGAATGGAGTTTGCGGACTTTGACAGATGATTTTAGCGTCGTGAGTATCAGCTGAACGGGTTAGTGGCTTCGGGTGGGAAATGGTAAGGTATCGACAATTGTGGCTGCGATGAGACATAATTCCACGAGCTACGTTCGCATGCGCACATGAACGCTGCTTATGACGGAATTGGTCGCCGGGCTGTAAAACGTCGGCTGCGCATTGGTTGGTGGGACGTTTGATGTGTCCAGCCCTGTCAGGAAATACTTCTCGAGATGTGTATCTCCGCCATACTTTTGTGTATATTGGTAAGAGATGCTTATTCTCGGGACGAGCTCATTTCCTAAGTCCGTTGACTGAGTCGATCGCGATCCGCAGGTGGATTCCAATGCCTATATATAAGGCTTTGTTGCCTGCGTATGCTGCAGACAACATCGATCCTTCGTGAACGCTTACCTTAGACTTGAAAACTTTCTCCAGCAAGAAAATGCCTGCACCGCCCGTCCCGGCCTCGCTGCAAAGCAGCGTGAATGCCACCAAAGTCGAGTATGTCCAGTTGGGCCTTTCTGGGCTTCGAGTCTCTGTGCCAATCCTGGGTACCATGGGTATTGGCAGTAAGGACTGGCAGAGCTGGGCGATGGAGGAGGACGAAGGGTTGGAGATATTGAAAGCGGCCTGGGACAGAGGTAAGTAGGACATGTGGAAATATGCCGAAGATCTGTAATCGAAATAACAATAGGCCTCTCAACGTGGGATACCGCCAACGTCTATTCCAGCGGCATGAACGAGGAGATCATCGGGAAAGCGATCAAGAAGTTCGATATACCCCGGCACAAGCTTACCATCTTGGCCAAGTGTCGTGGAACGGTTCCAGAGGAACCGGGCATTTTCAACTGGGCGTTTGAGGAGCAGATGCAAAAGAGCAAAGACTATGTCAACCAAGGCGGTGGGCAACTCCGTCTTGATATTAAACGTCATCCCAAAGGTGCTTGAGCTGATTATGTTGGGCCGGGTAGGTCTATCACGTGGCGCGATTCTCAAAGCCGTCGATGCCTCGCTCAAGCGTCTCGGAACAGACTATATCGACCTTCTCCAGATCCACAGATACGACCCCTCGGTACCTCCGGAAGAGACGATGAAAGCGCTTCATGACCTCGTCCAAGCCGGTAAAGTCCACTACATTGGCGCAAGCTCAATGTGGACATACCAATTGGTCCGCATGCAATTTATTGCTGAGAAGAATGGCTGGACGAAATTCGTGAGCATGCAGAACCGGTACAATCTATGTTACAGAGAGGAAGAGAGGGAGATGAACAAGTTCTGTAACGAGACTGGTGTGGGTTTGATCCCATGGGGGACTTTGTTCTCAGGTTTGCTGGCAAAGCCATGGGGAGTCGAGTCTGCCAGGTCTAAGACCAGTATTGCTATGAGCGGTGGGCTTACGGAAGCAGATGAAACCATCATTGAACGAGTTCAGGAGGTAGCTGAGAGAAAGGGCTGGAAGATGAGTCAAGTTGCACTGGCGTGGATCAGAGAAAAGGGTTGCATCCCCATCGTCGGCTTGACCAGTACCAGTATCGAGAGGCTTGATGAAGCGTGCGCTGTGCGGGACATGAGGCTGACTGCAGATGAGATGAAGTACTTGGAAGAGCCATATGCTCCAAAGCCAGTTGCTGGACACGTCTAAAGTCAAAGTGGGAGCTAGGGGCGAAACGAGAAGCAGGAATAGATGGAAGTCGCGTATAACGTATTCAGGTGGGCAGATGTAAAAATCATCTTATTGGGACTTCGCTTCTTTACTGTCGAATCTCTGTTCTTGTTCAAAGAGAGTAATAGGATGTTTCTACGGAGATTGACACCATAAGTCCTGGCAAGCGCTAAGGATAATAGTGGCTTGGCAAATATCTGGCCCCTATAAGGGTTGCCTGGACGATTGGCTTACT